>Ga0209717_1000270_pt1 | contig 65155 bp, 53 predicted proteins | sample AD_UKC048_MetaG_FD_184418 | JGI IMG/M metagenome (GOLD analysis project Ga0209717, IMG submission 184418) | Active sludge microbial communities of municipal wastewater-treating anaerobic digesters from USA - AD_UKC048_MetaG (SPAdes) (version 2) | ecosystem: Engineered > Bioreactor > Anaerobic >...
TCCAGAGTTCGTTGGAGAAGAAAGTGGCATTAATCTTGATATGGATATTTCCGAAAGAGATACTTTATTTAGAGAAGCTGCCGAAATAATTGTGATGGCGCAACAAGGTTCTGCCTCTTTACTACAAAGAAAACTTAAATTGGGCTACAACAGAGCAGGACGATTGATAGATCAATTGGAAGCCGCTGGAATTGTAGGACCTTTTGAAGGTAGTAAAGCCAGAAATGTAAACATTCTTGATATGAATGCTCTTGATCAATTTTTCAATAATGAACAAAATTAAAAATTAAAATGAAAAAGGTTTTATTAATTACCACCACATTACTTCTATTCAATTTTTCCATTCAAGCGCAGGAAAATAAAGCCAAAGACCTTTTGAACAAAGTTACTTCAATAGTAAAGGGCTACGATAATATTGTAATTGATTTTAAATACAGCTTAAATAATGCCAAAGAAAACATTCATCAAGACAGTAAAGGAAATGTGACGATGAAAGGAAATCAATATGTTTTGAATTTTATGGGAGTTACCAAAATATATGATGGCAAGAAAAACTACACCATTGTCCCTGAAGATGAAGAAGTTACCATTTCGTCTGTTAATGAAAAAGATGACAGCGCAATTACTCCATCAAAAATGTTGACTTTCTTTAATTCGGGTTATAAATGTTCCATGGACAAATTGGAAGACATCAAAGGCAGAAAAATTCAATATGTAAAATTGGTTCCAACAAATGCTAAAGACCAGAGAAAAGAAATATTATTGGGTATTGATGTTCAAACCAAACACATTTATAATTTGATTGAAACAGGCAAAAAAGGAACAAAAACTACATTGACTGTTAATTCTTTTAAAACCAACCAACCTTTGTCGAAAAATCAATTTACCTTTGTTGCGAGTAAATATCCAAATTACTACATCAATAAATTAGATTAATTCTAGGTGAAAATTCTCGACAAATACTTACTAAAGACTTTTCTGAGTACCTTTTTTACGGTATTTATTATTCTGTTTTTTATATTTATCCTTCAATCTGTTTGGTTGTTTATTGCCGAATTAGCCGGTAAAGATTTGGATTTACCAATGGTTCTCAAATTCTTATTATTTGCGATGCCGCGTATTATTCCTTTAGTTTTACCACTATCTGTTTTGTTGGCTTCAATAATGACTTTTGGAAATTTGGCCGAAAATTATGAATTCGCAGCTATGAAATCGGCTGGAATTTCGCTTCAAAGAGCTATGAAAAGTTTGATTATTTTCATTTCTGTATTGAGTATCGTGGCTTTTTCTTTTGCCAATAATGTAATTCCTTATGCCGAATATAAGTTTATCAATTTCCGAAGAAACATTGCCCAATTAAAACCTGCTTTGGCTATTGCCGAAGGACAGTTTAGTGATGTTGGCTTGTATTCTATCAAGGTGAATAAGAAATCTGGAGTTAATGGCAACACCTTGACCGGGATTACGATTCATAAAAAATCGGCAATGGGCGAGGGGAATAAGACTGTAATAAAAGCCAAAAACGGTTTGTTGATAAGCAGCGAGCAATCGAACACCCTTCAAATGGTTTTGAATGACGGGTATTATTATGAAGATGTCATTCCAAAAAAATATGAAGACCGCAGCAAATTTCCATTTGCAAAAAGCTCCTTTAAGAAATACAATATCAATATCGATTTATCAAAATTGAATAAAGTAAATGTTGATGACGCAAGTATTTCAAATACCAATACGATGCTTAATGTAAGCGAACTAAACTACACTTTAGATTCCTTGCGCAAAAACAGGAATACTGAAATCATATCTTTTTCTGAAAACATCAATCAGCGCATCGGGATGCAAAGAAGTAACAATGTTGTTTTACCTATTAAGAAAACAAAAAAACTACCTGACAATTTATTATCTGCGTATTCTAATGAAAAAAAATTAACGGTTTTAAATTACGCCAGCAGCAATATAGATAACAATTTACTTTCCATTAGCGGAACTAAAACCGAATTAGAATTCAAACAAAAAAACATTAATGGTCACATTTTGGCTTTCTACGATAAATTTGTAATTGCCTATGCGTGTTTTCTAATGTTTTTTATAGGAGCTCCGTTGGGTGCTATTATTCGAAAAGGAGGTTTGGGTTTACCTATTGTATTTGCAGTATTAATATTTATTACTTTCCATTTTATAAACACATTTGGCAAACGAATCTCTCAAGAAAATGGGTTGTCACCAATTTTGGGTGCCTGGATGTCGTCATTGATTCTGACACCATTAGCAGTTTTATTGACCTATCGAGCAACAAATGATATTGGATTGATCAATATGGATATTATTATGGCTCCATTTCAAAAGATATATCAAAAAATATTTCCTCCACCAAAATAAATACCTCTATCTAAACCCCAAAATGGGTTAAAAAATGTAGCACAATATAGATACAACCAATATCTGTGAATGCTGTAAAAGGACAAATTGAAGCAAACTTTCGAGGTAAAAAACTAAACAAATTAAAATATGGCAACCACCAAAATAAAACTAAACACCATAGAAGAAGCTATCGAAGACATTCGTCAAGGCAAAATAATTATTGTTGTAGATGATGAAGGTCGTGAAAACGAAGGAGATTTTCTAGCTGCAGCCGAAAAGGTAACTCCTGAAATGATCAATTTTATGGCAACTCACGGACGCGGATTGATTTGTGCTCCACTGACAGAAAGTAGATGTAAAGAATTAGGACTAACCGCTATGGTTAACAACAATACCGACCCAATGGAAACCGCTTTTACCGTTTCGGTAGATTTGAGAGGCAATGGTGTCACCACAGGTATTTCTGCTGCCGATAGAGCAAAAACGGTTTTGTCATTGGTTGACCCTAATATAAAACCTCATGAATTAGCTCGTCCCGGTCATATATTTCCATTAATAGCCAAACAAGGAGGCGTTTTGAGACGTACTGGACATACAGAAGCAGCGATTGATTTTGCTCGATTAGCAGGCTTTAAACCCGCTGGAGTAATTGTCGAAATTATGAATGAAGACGGTTCAATGGCTCGTTTACCCGAATTAATTAAAGTCGCTAAGAAATTCAATTTAAAATTAGTTTCAATTGAGGATTTGGTGGCATACCGAATGCAACACGATAGTTTAATCATCAAGAAAGAAGACTTTGATATTGAAACTCGCTTTGGTACTTTCAGACTAAGAGCCTATCTCCAAACCACAAATAATCGAGTTCATGTAGCTTTAACCAAGGGGACTTGGAATATTGGCGAGCCGGTTTTGACACGTATTAATGCTACCTTAATCAATAATGATATTTTGGGCACCTTGACCAATGATGCGAATAAAAAATTATGTGATCTTTTCGAACTGATTAATGCCGATGGTAAAGGAGCAGTATTATTCATCAATCAAGAATCACAATCGGGAGATTTGTTGAACCGAATTGTCGAATTGAAAGAATTGCAAACCAAAGGAATTTTTAAAGCCCCACAAATCAAGATGGATAATCGGGATTTTGGTATTGGTGCGCAAATTTTACACGATATCGACATCTCTAAAATCCGATTATTATCGAATACTGAGCAAACCAAACGAGTGGGAATGATTGGATATGGTCTAGAAATTGAAGAATATGTTAAATATTAGGCCTATTTATAATTTTAATCTCGATTGTGTTTTTGATAACTTCAAGTAAATGAAACGATTAAAAATAAGCTAAAAAAAAGACACTATTTTTATAAAATAGTTTTTGTAAAACAAAAAAAGGTTCTTATATTTGCAACCGCATTCAGAAAATGAAAGCGTTTTATTGGAGAAATGGCAGAGTGGTCGATTGCGGCAGTCTTGAAAACTGTTGACTGTTACAGGTCCGGGGGTTCGAATCCCTCTTTCTCCGCTGGTTATTTCAAAAAACCTACTAAAACCCTTTAAATCCTATGATTTAGAGGGTTTTTTAATTTACTCCCTATCCAAATTATTCATAGTTTCTCATTCTAAAGGGGTACAATTCGGGGCACTTTAAAAATTCAAAATCATTGTGCCCCTACCTTTGTAAACCCTTTTAAAACAAGGGGTTCATTCATTGAACATCTTGTTTTGTGTTGATAGTTTTTCTAAATTTCTATTAACTTAAAGGTTACCAATTATGGACAATCCAATTTCAATCCTTTTTTATCTAAAAAGAGTCAAAGTCAATGCTCAAGGTTTGGCTCCAATTTTTCAACGAATTACCATCAATGGTAGACGATTAGACAACAGCACCGGCAAATTTGTTGACCCCGACAAATGGCACTCCGAAATGTCTAAAATGAGAGGGACTTCGGAAGAAGCTCGTTCAATCAATGGACATCTTGACAATTTAAAATCAAAGATTTTAAATGTGGAGAAAAATTTAATCAAAAAAGACATCCCGGTAAACTTTGAAACCTTTAAAAATGAGCTAAGCGGTAAAAAAGAACGCGAACGAATGTTAGTACCTATCTTCCAGGAGCACAATCGTAAAATCAAAGAACTGGTTGGACAGGAATATGCACCTGGAACATTGGAACGCTATGAAACCTCGTTGAAGCACACCAAAGGTTTTCTTTTTTGGAAATACAACATCACGGATATCAATATCGAGAAGATAGATCATTCCTTTATCACCGAATATGAATTCTACTTGCGCAGTGAACGAAAATGTGCCAATAACACCGCTGTAAAATACATTAAGAACTTCCACAAGATAATAAACCAGTGTTTGGCCAATGGATGGCTCAACAAGGATCCTTTCTCAAATTACAAAGCGAAAGTCAAAGAAGTAGTTCGAGAGTTCCTTTCAGAAGCCGAAATAGAACAAATGATGAACAAAGAATTTGTTTCCGAGCGATTGGAACTCGTTCGCGATATATTCGTTTTCAGCTGCTTTACAGGCTTGGCTTACATAGACGTAAAACAATTAACTCTGGACAATATTTCTTTGGGAATAGATGGTGATAAATGGATTTTCAAGAACAGACAAAAAACAGATACGGCTTCCAAAATTCCATTATTGCCAACGGCAAAAGATATCATCGACAAATATGCCGATTATCCGGTTTGCAAAAATGAAAAACGCCTCCTCCCTATTTTAAGCAATCAAAAAATGAATGCTTATCTCAAGGAAATTGCTGATGTATGCGGAATCAAAAAGGATTTGACCTTTCATATTGCCCGCCACACTTTTGCCACAACAATAACACTTTCTAACGGCGTTCCTTTGGAAACAGTCAGCAAAATGTTGGGGCACACCAGCCTTAAAACTACGCAACACTACGCTAAAATATTGGATAAAAAAATCAGCGAGGATATGATGATTTTGAAATCAAAATTCGCTTCAAAGGTGCTTAACGAGAAAAAGTTAAGTGTTCATTAGGCTTAGGTGCTGTTAATAACTTTATAGCGAATAGTATGACATTATATTAATACAAAATGGTTTATTTTGATACTCTCAATTTAAACCATTTTGTATTTTATGGACTCCAATTATATCAACTATTTTAACGAATTTGAAAGAGAATATGAAGTACTAAAAAATACATCTGACGATGTTTTGACAGTTTCTTTAGAAATCATACACTACATTGAAAAGAAATTAAAAGAGATGTTCAATTGGTTAAAAAAACACGTTTTTAAAACCCTTCAGGAAGAAATTTATTTTTTCAAAGAGTTGAAACCAAGAATGGTTTCAAAACTACTATATTGCAAAGAGCTGGTAAATGTAGAGAGCTCTTTACCACCAAGCAAAAAGAACAAAAGAAAACATTATGAAGAATGGCTGGCCAAAATTCATCAATATGGGCTAAACAATCGGGAGTTTTATCAATACTACCGTTCGAGGACAACGGTCAAAGATGAGGATTTTTTTGTACGTCGTAGTTACAAAAATATTTTCAGGGATGATTGTTGTCTCATCAATTACGATTCCAAACTGTGTACTTCACACGATTACAATGTGGCCATCATTATTGCAAATGATATGCTCACCGGTTATTTGGAAAACAAACTCGATGAGTTGAATGGTACAAGAACAGCATACAGTCCAATGAATAACAAAATTACTTGGACGGGTACCAAAATAGAGATGGCAGAGATGATTTATGGGTTACATTATAAGCAAATGTTGAATAATGGCAACATTGACATAAAAGAAATTGCTCGAGGGTTTAGCATTGCATTTAATATTGATTTTGATGAAAAAGCACTGTATCGATGTTTGCAAGACATCAAAAAGAGAGAGCCTTTAAACGCTATATTTCTTCAAGACCTCTCGGATGTCGCTAACAATAAATTTAGAGGAGAGGATTTTTAACCTTTCATAACCAGGTCTTCGACTTGGTTTTTTTAACACTAAAATTCATTTAGTAAGAATTTAGAACCCAACTTGGGTTCACCTTGGGTTTCCTTCGTCAAGCCCATATTTTCCGTTGAGACAATCACAAAAATAAAAACGGAGAAATGGACCATTTATGTTAAAGTTTGAAAAACAAACCCCGTAAATAAAGGGATTATAAACTTTTTTTACCAAAAAACGACCCAACTTGGGTTCCCCTTGGGTTCAAAAAACAATCAAATGAAAGTAATTTGTCTCATAATAAATCAAACACTTTCATTATGAACTTACATCCAAAAAAACTCTTTCCGGAAATCGACAACATCGAATTGTTAAACCACCAAATGGTTACAAAAAGAGACCTACTAAACTTCGGTAACGCACTTCTGCACGAAATCCAATCAGGTAAACCAGTAGCAGAACAACCAGCCCAATGGCTCAAATCTTCCGAAGTTCGGAAGCTCCTCAAAATTTCTCCAGGCACATTACAAAACCTTCGCATCAACGGAACCCTAAACTTCAACCGGATCGGTGGCATCCTCTATTACAAATACGAAGACTTGAAAAAATTAATGGAAAAATAAGATGGAAACAACCGATAACAACTGCAACGGCGCTTGTGAAGTCTGCGACTGCAAAATAAAAGCCTTAATACTTAATACAACCATCTTAATACTCAGACAATGAATTACATCAAACACCTCACCGGATTTTTCAACAAAATCAATAATGAAAACGCAATAAATCCAACCCACATTTCGCTCTATTTATCCCTCTTTCAATGTTGGAACGTTAACAGGTTCAAAAATCCAACTGGTATTTCACGAGAAGAAATTATGAAAGCCAGCAAGATAAATTCCAAAGCAACCTATCATAAATGTATGAAAGAATTGGAAGCACTTGGTTTTATGGAGTATCTGCCCACATACAACCCTCATTCCTGTTCTAATGTCATTATGGTAAATTTCTCTGACGAGTTAAAAAACAGACCAAAATTTGAACCCCTTACCAGTTCAAAAAATAAACCCGTTCAAAATTTGACCCATTCAAAAATAGAACAAGTTACTGAACAAGTAAACAACGTTAACGACTTAAATTACAACAATTTAAAGTCAAATCAAAACCAAAATAAAAAGGTTGAACCTGTTCAAAATAGAACTAGGCTAAAAAATGAACAGCATATTGAACAGGTTGATGAACAGGTATATATAGATAATAATAAAACATATACAAACACTATAAACAAAGATATAGATACCAAATCTGAAATTTTAAATTCTAAAAATTCAAATACCGCCCTGGAACAAAATCAAGAAGAAAAAAGTTGCGCCAAAAAAGAAGAAGCAAACAATAACGGAATTACCCCTTCTATTGAAATGATACTGGAGTATTTCGCTTTTAAAGAAAGTTCCGAAACCGAAGCCAACAAGTTTTTCAACTATTACTCCAGTATTGGTTGGTTAGTCGGAGGTAAAACTAAAATGAAAGACTGGAAAGCTTCAGCGCGAAACTGGATAATGAACCAAAACAAATTCCAACCAAAATCAAACATACCTCAGCCCAATCATCTGCAAACTTCAAACTATAAGAATTATGCTGAACCATTGTAAATTAATTACAGACACTTTCGAAATTCAGAACGACCACAAAGTCTATGATTTTCACAAATGCTTGGATTTTATCGATTACCAAGGAAAGTCACATTACGGACACAATTTTAGAATAAACATACTGGACATCCCAACAATTTATAAATTGGTAATCTATATGATCAAAGACCAAAACACAGCTCTAAAAGAACAAATCGACCTCTCCAAAGGCATTTTATTATCGGGTCCAATTGGTTGCGGAAAAACCTCCATAATGCATCTTATAAAACCATTTGCAAGTCCTTTGTCCGATTATAAAATCAAAACCTGTCGGGAAATTTCATTCGAATTCGCTAAAAGTGGTTTCGATGCAATCAACAAATACACCCTAAAGCAAAACTACCAATCCCGACTTCCGGGCTTTTGTTTTGATGACTTGGGTGCCGAACAACAAATAAAACATTTTGGAAACGATTGCAATGTAATGGCTGAGGTATTGATTAGCCGTTACGAGCAGTTTGTAGAAAATAATTCCATCACCCACCTCACTTCAAACTTATCCGCTTCCGAAATAGAATTGCTTTATGGCAACCGGCTGCGTTCCAGAATGCGAAATATGTTCAACCTCATCAGTTTTAATGTAAACTCAAATGATAAGAGATAATTTTAAATAATTTATCAGAATGTGGAAACCCGTAAAACAGAACAATTTTAATTGTTTATTCTTGCAAATCAGCTTTCAAAACAAAATTAAAATTACAAACAAATAGTATTAACCTGTTCATAAATTGTATAGGTTATTACTATTAAAATAATTAGTTTTACACTTTTACTTATCTAAAAATTAATCCTTTATTTCTACTAATGAAAATTAATCAAGGGCACATTGTTAAAAATCTAATACCTTCTGAACCAGTTATAATAAATCATATACAAGCTCTTGGCTCGATGGTTTCAATTAAATATACTGGCGTTAACACAAACCGTACGAATACAAAAGTAATATCAAATGCTGCTTTTGATCAGCTGGAAGCACTTACTGAAGAAGGAACTTTTAATTTTCAAGGCGACCCAGTTAAGTTTTCGCTTTTTGCTGAAGCTGAAAGAATAAATTCTGCTTATCAATTTGATCCATTATTCGCAGTAAATTGTAGTATAGTGGATCCTCTTCCACATCAAGTTGAGGCGGTATATAAATTTTTACTTCCAATGCCTAAAATTCGTTTTCTGTTAGCAGATGATACGGGTGCCGGTAAAACTATTATGGCTGGTCTTTTGATTAAAGAATTAATGATGCGTGGTTTAGCGGAAAGAATTCTGATTATTACTCCAGGTGGTTTAACGAAGCAATGGCAAGAAGATGAAATGAGTATTAAATTTAATATTCCTTTTACATTAGTCAATAGAAATTCTTTTACTGCTGACCCAACAGTATTCCATTCAGCAAATAGAATTATTACATCAATAGATTTTGTTTGCAGGGAAGATGTTTTGAATGTTGTGGGAAATACGCATTGGGATTTAATAATATTTGACGAATGCCACAAATTATCCGCTTACGATTATGGTCATAAGCAATACCTTTCTCAGAGGTATAAAGCAGCTTACACTTTATCCCACCAATGCGAACATTTATTATTACTCACGGCAACACCCCATAGAGGTAGAAAAGACACATTCAAAAAATTATTGCAATTGTTGGATGAGGATATTTTTGCCACGGATGATATTGCTTCAATGAGGATTAAAGAATTAGAGCATAATGGCATCAATAAATTCTTTATTCGAAGATTGAAGGAAGATATGAAAGACTGGCAAGGCCAACCCTTGTTTAAAAACAGATATACCAAAACAGTTGCTTATGAATTAACTTTCGAAGAAAAAGAACTATACGATGCTGTAACAGAATATCTTACTGTTAAAAAAGAAGAAGCTTCTGAAAGTAAAAATATCCACGTTTCCTTAGCGTTGACAGTAATGCAACGAAGATTAGTGAGTTCTATATTTGCTATAAAAAACACTTTAGAACGCAGATGGAAAGCATTGCAAGGTATTGTTGATGAAACAAATAAAAATCCAAATTTATGGAGCCAAAGGCATAAGTTGGAAGGATTTGATGTAAATGATATTGAAGATTTTGAGGAATTAGAAGATGATGAAAGAGATGCCTTGGAGAATATTTTATCAAATCCTCGTCAATTCAAATTATTTACTACTGCCAAAAGCTTGCAGGAAATCCAGCAAGAAGCTAAAGAAGTAAAGTCATTATATGAAATGGCTAATACTTTGTATAACAGGAAACAATCAGAGAAAAAATTCCAACAATTAGAAGAACTTCTTAAATCGAATGGTGTTTTAGAAAATAAAGAAAAACTGGTTATTTTCACAGAACACAAGGACACCCTGCTGTATCTCGAAGACAGGCTTTCAAAAAGTGGTGGTTATAATGTAGTCACTATACACGGTGGAAAAGATGTTGATGAAAGAAGAATAGCTCAAAGAGCATTTGCAGAACCTGATACCCAAATTTTAATTGCTACTGATGCTGCTGGAGAAGGAATCAATTTACAGTTTTGTAGATTACTAATCAATTGGGACATTCCTTGGAATCCTAACCGATTGGAGCAACGAATGGGACGAATCCATCGTTATGGTCAAAAACAAGATGTATTGGTTTTCAATATGGTGGCTAATAATACCAAAGAAGGGAAAGTCTTGGAACGCTTGCTCACAAAACTCGATATTATTCGGGAAGGAATTGGAGACGACCGTGTTTACGATGTAATTCAGGATGTTTTAGAAAATGTAAAATTAGATCATATCATTGATTCTGTTTTTAATGGAAAAGAAACTGATTTAGACATATTTCTTGCTCAAGATGATGAAACCCTTAAATTAAAATTTGCTGAAAAAATAAAAGAACAAAAGGAGAAATTAGCACATAGCACAATTGACTTTAAAGAAGCTAGAATACTCAAAGAAAATTCAGATGAAAAGCGACTGCAACCCATTTATATTCGCTTATTCTTTGAAAAGGCATTCCTGAAATTAGGTGGGAAATTTACTGAACTTCGAAATTTTATTTATCAAATTGATACATTACCTGAAAGTGTAACCCAGACTTTAAGGGAAGATTTCAACATATTTCCACAAAATATCAAGAAAATAAAATTCTGTTTTGACAAACAAATTTTTCTGGAATACCAAGCTTTGGGTGATTTAGGAACAGTCCACTATATCAATCCGGGCAATCCGGTTTTTGATAGTTTGGTAAAAGTAGTCCGCAACACCTATCGCGAAGATATGCTAAAAGGAACGATACTTATCTCTCCAGATGATAAAGAACCTTATTTTGCATTCTTTGTCAAATCTCAAATTATTGACAATAGACCAACTAAAACAGATGATAGCATTGTGGATGAACGTTTATTGATGGTATACCAATTAGCCGATAATGAATTCCGCTTAACATCGCCAGCAAAGTTTATCGATTTACATCCTCCTACAGAATTCACTAAACCCATTACACCTCCAGAAGTGGTGGAAGCTGATGCCGTAATAGAATGGAGTTTCGAAAACATCACTATGCATCAATTAACGGATACTGAAAATCACGTTCAAAAAGACACCTCGGACAGGAAAGGTTATTTAGAAACTTCTTTCACCCACGTCATTATGGATTTGCAATCCGAAATTCAAGACTTGCAAACCAAAGTCCTTTTGGGTGATTCGAAAGTGAATGAAAAGCTCAGCAAAAAACTGGAACGAGTAAATGAGCTGATTCAAAAAAAACAACTTCGTTTAGAGCAATTGGATTTGATGGGTCAATTAAGTCCTAAAGCACCTGAAATATTGGGATGTGCTTATGTGATACCGCTTACACAAGTAGAATATCAAGGACATTATGGAATGAGTCGTGACGACGAAGCCGAAGCAATAGCGATGAAAATAGTGATGGATTATGAAATTAGCCAAAATTGGAAACCCGAAGATGTATCTGCTAATAACGAAGGCTATGATATTAGAAGCGTTAGTCCTGTTGAAATAAAACGATACATAGAAGTTAAAGGACGGAGTGGCAATGACGGCAGCGTAATGTTATCCGAAAACGAAATGAACCGTTTGGCACAATTAGGTGATGCAGCTTGGTTGTATATCGTGGTGAGCTGTAAAAGCACGCCCGAGTTATTCCGCATACAAAACCCAGCCAAACAACTCAACTTCCAACAAAAGACTAAAGGAATACAATACTTTCTGCCAATGGAAGAATGGAAAAACAAATTAATTGAATAAAATCTTTGCGATAAGTACCAAAAAACGGTACCTTTCGCAAAAAGATACTTTATAATGAGTGAGATAGTTGACATAAATATTCAAACTTGGATTGAGAAATTACAAGCGGTAGGCAAAAATTCTTTTGCTTTGGAATTCCTTGAAAAAGAATTACCAAGTTATACAGCTATTGGAGTAAAAAGAGCATTATCGCGACTGACTTCAAAAGGAACCATTATCTCCATTATCAAAGGATATTACCTGATAATTCCTCCACAATACCAATCCAAAGGAATTCTTCCTCCCTATTTGTACGTCGATGGCTTAATGAAATACCTAAACAGACCGTATTATGTAGGTTTGCTTAATGCTGCCGCTTTTCACGGTGCAGCACATCAACAACCACAGGAGTTTTTTGTGTTTACCATTATGCCCGCAATGCGTCCTATTAATAAAAAAGGACAAAAAATAAATTACATCAGTATATCCGAAATCAATGCAAAATTCTTGGTGGATATCAAAACAGAAATGGGGTATTTAAAAGTATCAAATCCTTTACTAACAGCTACAGACCTGATACAATTTGAAAAGAAAATTGGCGGTCTCAACAGAGCGACTACCATACTCGAGGAATTGTCCGAGAAGATAAGTCCGGAACAAATAAATTCCGAAATAATAAATCACGTACCAGTTTCTACTTGGCAACGTTTAGGATATATATGGGAAAAAGTGCTGGAACAAGAAACCCTCGCAGAGGATTTATTCCAGAAGTTAGCCGAACATCAAAAAAATTTATTCCGAATTCCATTAAAAGCTTCCGGAACTAAAAACAAGCTGCCAACAGACAACCGTTGGAAAATAATCATAAACACAACTATAGAAACCGATTTTTAAAATAAACCCGAGTGATTCCACAAGCATACATAACCGAATGGTCTAATACCGTGCCTTGGCAAACCAACGAACAAGTAGAACAAGACTTGGTCATTTGCCGTGCATTGGTAGCCCTTTTTCAAGACGATTTTTTAGCCGAAAATTTAGCTTTTCGTGGCGGAACGGCATTACACAAACTATACCTGCAACCTCAACCCCGTTATTCTGAGGATATTGATTTAGTACAAATTACAACCGTTCCATTTGGTCCAATTATTAATAAAATAAGAGAACAATTGGCTTTTTTGGGTGACCCTAAAGTAAAAATAAAAGCAAACAACAATACCTTGGTCTATCGTTTTGAATCCGAGTTTGCACCAGTGCAAACTTTAAGCTTAAAAGTAGAAACCAATTGTCGGGAACATTTTGCGGTATTAGGATATCAAAAATTTCCTTTCGAAGTAAACTCTTCTTGGTTTCAAGGAAAATGCGAAATCACAACCTACGAATTTGAAGAATTATTGGGTACTAAACTCCGTGCTTTATACCAACGACGAAAAGGCAGGGATTTATACGATATGTACAAAGCACTAACAGTGCATCCAAATTTAGATACCGATAAGCTTTTACATTGTTACCAAAAATATATGGAATTTGTAGTGGACAATCCACCTACAAAACAAATGTTTCTAGAAAATATGGAAACCAAAATGCAAGACACTGAATTTCTAGGCGACACAACGGCACTCTTGCGTCCTGACGAAAAATACCCACAGGAAGAAGCATACCAATTGATTAAAAGCACCCTTATTGAAAAAATTACACAATGACAAATCCTAAAAAACTAATAGAAGTAGCGATGCCGATTAAAGAAATTTCGGCAGAAAGTGTTCGCGATAAATCCATCCGTCACGGACATATTTCTACCTTGCATCTTTGGTGGGCACGCCGACCTTTGCCGGTTTGTCGTGCAGTGGTGTTTGCCAGTTTGGTTCCGGATCCATTAGACCCTAATTGTCCTCAAGCCTTTAAAGATGCTATTGAAATAGTATTGGGCAAAAAGAATAATTTTGGTGACCCGTATGCAACCTATTCTGATATTCCCTGGACCAGTGTTTTTGATCCTATGGAAGACAATTTACGGAACCGTTTGCAAATGTTTATTGGTAAGTTTACAGACGATATGCAAAATCATTTATTAGGTAAAGCTAAAAAAACAGAAGCTAAAAAAATGCTTTCGGATGCCAGTCTGATAAAATGGGACAACAAAAATGATGAAAAAATCATCAATAAAGCACGCAAACTCATTTGGGTAGCTCATAATAGTAATTTTGTCACCTCGAGCGCAGTCGAGAGGTCTGCTCAAGAGTTATTAGCAGATTTCGACACCCATTACAAAGCAATTAAAACAGCCGAAAACGAACTGTACAGCTTAACAGACCGTCATATTGAAACCGAAAAAAGCAAAAAGCTTACCGAAAATTTGCACAACGTCATTGAAGACTTCCTAAACAAAATGCCAAAGGTATTTGACCCGTTTGCAGGTGGTGGCGCCATACCATTGGAAGCAGCACGATTAGGTTGCCGTAGTTATGGTAATGACATAAACCCAGTAGCGCACATTATACAAAAAGGCAGTTTAGAATTTCCGCAGAAATACGGAAAGCCTATTTCCTATACTACGAAAGAATTCATAAAACTATACGGTGAAGACGAATTCAACAAAGTAGCCAACGAAAATAAAGTAATTAATAACGGTAATGTTACTGGAATTAATATCCCAAACCGTTTGTCTTTTGATGTGGAATTTTATGCTAAAAAATTATTAGCAGAAACCGAGAAGGAAATTGGTCATTTATACCCTGATGATGAAAAAGGCAATAAATTATTTGTAAACATTAATTGTCGAATAGGTCATTGTGAAAATCCATCTTGTAAAGCAGAAGTTCCTTTATTACGTCAGTTCTTTATTTCAAATCCGCGATCATCAGGAGCAAATTTATCAAAGAAGATTTATTTAAACCCTATTATAGAAGATAAAAAAATCTCATTTGAATTAAAAAAAGGAGTTCCAAAATCAGAAGGTTGGATAAAAAGAGGGAATTTGATTTGTCCTATTTGTGAAAATGTAACAGATATAAAACAGATTAAAAATCAATTTTTAAATAAAAAAATTAAAGAAAAAACTATAGTAAAAATTTTTGAAAATAAAACCGGTTATTTATTTGAGACAGGAAATTTTGAAGAAGTTACTTCAGAAATTAATGATGTACCTCAAGAACTTCTACAACCAAATTCAGCTGGTGGAGATATTTTAAGTTGGGGATATTCAAAATGGGGTGAATTATTTTCTAGTAATCAACTTTGCACTTTAAAATCCCTTGAATACAATCTGAATTCATTAAAATCTGAATTAAATCTAGGGGAAGATTATAATAATGCTATTGTCTGCTATTTAGCAATTCTTATAAACAAAGTTGCTTTGAGAGGGACTTCATTTGGTAAATGGCATATTTTGCAATCAACTGTTGAGCACCTATTTGGTAGACAAGCAATACAAATGAATTTTGATTATCCTGAAATTAATCCTTTCGGTAATAGTTCTGGTTCTATAATAGGTCAATTAGAATGGATTAATAGATATATTGAAGATGAGTCTGAAAGTAGTTTTTCAACATATTTAAACAATGCAGCTAGTGGTGATAAAGCACAATTTGATTTGAAGTCATTAACAGCTGTTGTAACTGATCCACCATATTATGATGCGATTGCTTATGCTGATATATCAGATTTTTTCTATGTATGGTTTAAAAGAACTTTAGGGGATGTCTATCCTTTAAATTTTGCTACACCACAAACTCCAAAAACTGAGGAATGTACTGCACTAAAACATCATCACGATGGTGATAAAGAAAAAGCTGTAAAACATTTTGAAACTAAATTAACTCAAATTTTTGATGCAATTGAATATCAAACATCTGATATTGTTAGTATTATGTTTGCACACCAAAGCACTGAAGCTTGGACTACGTTGTGTAATTCAATTTTAGGAGCTAGAATGAATATAACTGGAAGTTGGGCTGTTGATACAGAAATTACAGGTGCTTTAAAGACAGACAAAGCATTCTTATCTTCATCGGTAACCGTTTCGTGTGTACCTTCTCAATCAGCAGGATATGGCGATTACAAAGAAGTCAAAAAAGCCATTGAAGCAACGGTGGCTCGCGAAGTAGATGAATTGTACCGTTTAGGTTTCCGTGGAGCAGATTTGCTTACGGCTTGCTTTGGTCAGGCAGTAAGTGAGTTTGGGAAATACAAAAAAGTAGAAAAAGCAGACGGTTCAGAAGTTACTGTGGCAGAACTATTGGCTATGGCACGTGAAAGTGCGTTCAATGCTTTACTTAAAGGGTTTGATGGTGACGAATACACCAAATTTTATATTGGTTGGTTGCAACTCAATGGTTTTGCCGAAAGCGATTTTGATGATGCAGCAACTTTTGCCAAAGCAGGTTTATCCATCAATGTGGCGGAACTGTTCAAAGAACACATTTTGATACAAAACAAGAACAAACAAACTTTAGCAACATTTGCAGAACGCAACAAGCTCAAACCTAACTTGGGAGCGAGATCAGATAGTTTTTTAATAGACCAGGTGCACAAAGCAATGGCTTTTTACAAAGGAACCAATAGAAATGCGCTGTTAGACTTTATTAAAGAAAAAGCCAGTGCGCCAGATGGAAGTTTTTGGCGTGTAGTCACATCATTAGACGAATTATTACCCAAAGAGTGCGACGACCAAAAAATGACCAAAGGATTACTGACCAACAAAGAAAGCCTAATCCGAGAAAGTAAGGAAACACAAAAACCAATTGTACAACAAGGAACTTTAGAATTAGAATAAAATGGCAAATAACAATCAAGATCAATTATTCAAAGCATTTGGATTATTTATAGAAGCATTCCGTCCCTATGTAGTTTCGCTATTGATGCAGGAAGAGGGTGACAAATGGCCAGCAAAATTTGTAGAAGTACTATCCTTTGACCAAAAAGAAAAATGGAATATGGGTTTACGCAATGGTTCTACTCCCGAAACCTTGATAGATTTCCATCATTTGAAATCATTTGCTATTCAAAAGAAAGATTTACTCAAAAAGGACTTTACTAAAAGCATAAGTGCTTTACCCAATTGGTTGAGCGAAATTGCACAACTCCGTCACGAGGTAGCTCATTTTTCAGCTGAAATTAACGAAGATGAAGCCACAAAAGTATGGATACATATGAAAACCATAGCCAAAACTATTGGAATGCCGGAACTGGAAGAAGAACTAAAAAAAATCCAGAATAGCAATATTACAAATCAAGCAGAAAAAGTAGTAGTTGTAGCGGCTGAAACTGTGTATTCGGGTGCTTTAAAACCTTGGTTTCAAATAGCCCAACCCCATTTCGACATCAAACAAGGAATATTAGATGAGTCAGTATTTGCAGCTAACTTGGCTGAAGTAGCTTTGGGAAATGGTCGTGAAATATACAAAGACCCAAATACATTCTTTTCCAAAACCTATTTTACGGCAGGTTTAAAATCGGTTGCCAAAACAGTAATCAAAGGGCTTAATGGCAATGAAGATGCAGAAAACCGCGTGATTTCATTACAAACAGGTTTTGGCGGTGGTAAAACCCATACCTTAATCTCCATTTACCACTTATGCAATTGGGGTAAAAATGCAATTAATTCCCCATTTACAACAGAACTACTTTCCTATACAGGAAACCCAGAATTTGAGAAAGCGAAAATCGCTGTTTTTACCAATACAACAAACGATGTTGCCAATGGGAGAATGACGGACGATGGTATTTTAATTCAAACCGTTTGGGGTGAAATTGCCTATCAATTAGGAGGTAAAGAAGGATATGAAATAGTACGAAAGAACGACGAACAATTAATTGCTCCTGCAGGTATTTTCAAAAAAGTGCTTCAAAACTACACACCTGCCTTAATATTAATAGATGAGTTAGCAGATTATTGCGTAAAAGCTGCAGCAAAAAAAACTGGCAACACCAGTTTGGCAGACCAAACCATCAGTTTTATGCAAGAGTTTACAGAAGCTGTTGCCGCAACCGAAAATTGTGTAGCCATTATTACACTACCTGCCAGCGTTCAGGAAGTGGCAAATTCTCCAGAAGCAGCATCTATTTTGAGCAGTTTGCAAAGCCGTGTAAGCCGTGTAGGTGCAGATACACAACCAGTAGCTGAGGATGAAATCTATGAAGTAATCCGAAGACGATTATTTGAAGACATTGGAGATAAAGCCTACATAGAAAACGTGGCAAACCAGTATATAGATTTATACACCCAACATAAGACGGAACTACCTTCTAATGCCACAAAAAATGAATACAAGAAAAAAATAATTCAGTCTTATCCGTTCCATCCGGAATTGGTAGATATTTTTAAAATCAAATGGGCAAGCAACAATAATTTCCAAAGAACTAGAGGGGTATTGCGACTATTGGCAGCCATTGTAAGTGACCTATGGAAGAGACAACAGTCTTTATCAGGAACCAATATTTTAATCCATTCTGGAAATGTCAATTTGCCAAATTTAGACACATTAACAAGTCAATTAAAAAAACTAAATGGCAATGGATATGAAAGTGTAATATCCGCCGATATTGCAGGAGCTAGTGCTAATGCAACTAAAATTGACAATAATAAACCGGAATACGGTCAATATTATTTAACCCAATCCATTGCAACAGTAATATTATTAAATTCATTTGGTAGCGAAGGAAGCAACAAAGGGCTTTCTGTTCCCGAATTGAAATTGCATTTGTTGGCTCCGGGAGGATTTAACCACAACAGTATCAATGGAGCTTTGAGTGATTTAGAAAATTCTGCTTACTATTTGTATTATGCCCAAACGGGAAATGCAGGAAAAAGATATTGGTTTCACATAAAACCAAATATCAGTATGTTAATTAACCAAGGCAAACAAGATGTTAAACAAGACGATATCTATGCTGAGGTCTTAAAACGATTAAAAGAAAAAACCAACAATCGAATTCAATTATTCAATGTTTTGGTAGATCCCTCAGAGGATATTCCGGAACAAGCGAAACCAACACTGGTTATTTTACATCCAAAATACACGGCCTCTAATGAAGGTCCAAGCAACATTACCAAAACTCTAATTGAAAAAATAGCAACTAAAAAAGGAAATAGCGAACGAATTTACCGAAACACAATTTTGTTTTTAGTGGCTTCGGACAGTGCCTCTGGGAGACTGCAATCAGATATCAGGGATTATTTGGCTTGTCAAAAAATTAGTTCTGATTATAGTTCCACATTAGAATACGACCAAAAAGAGGATCTTAAGAAAAGAATGGGTGAAGCTGGCAAAAGTACCGATAGTTCGTTAGTAACTACTTTCGCTACAATCAGCAAATTTTCCGTTAAAGATGGTTTAAAAAGCATTCAATTAAAACAATTCAAAGACAGCATTGAAAACCAAATAAACTCCAATGTAATAGATATTCTAAAAGAGGAAGAATGGTTGTTAGATATGGTCGGATTAAATTTATTGTCGAAAAATAATCTGCTACCAACAATTGATGCACCAATCAAAGCAAGAGACGTGTATGAAACTTTCCTTCGTTTTGATGATAAACCAATGATTACCGGAACAGAAGCTGTTGCAAAAAGCCTGTTACGCTATTGTGCCAACAACGAATTTTGTATTGCATATGGAGACGGAAAAACTTTTAATAAATATTATCTTGGAGAAACAGTTCCATTTTTCGACCTGAATGATACGAGTTATTGGTTAGTAGATAAAAGTCAAAAACCAGCACCGGAACCAGCAGCAGTTCCTGAACCAGCAATAGGTGGTACAATAACAACTCCAACACCAGGAGCGGTAAATGAACCACCACCTGGCACCACAGAAACAAAAAAAGTCCATTCTATTTCAGTATCTGGAAAAGTGCCGTTGGAGCAATACACCCAGTTATTCCAAAGTTTTATTATGCCATTGGCTCAAAACAACATCGAAATTGAAATCAGGATAAAAGGAAAATCAACAACAGCAAAACCACTGTCAGAATCCAGTCAGGAATACAAGATAATAAAGGAATCTGCAAAACAATTGGGATTGAACTTTGAGGAGGATTGAAGGAAAGGTTGATGAAGCGATAGGTAAGTGTGGAGGATATTGATTAGAAATTTTTTATTCTCAAAAAAGAACAAACAAAAATGGAAAAAGATTATTTTCTTTTAACGGACAAAATTAATGAGGTCAAATCGAAGTTTTTAATTAAAAACGGATGGCTAAAAATATATGAAAGTGATAACAAAAGTAACGATGATTCTTCTGGAATATATTGTTGCTTAGTTTCAAATAATCAATTAGAGCAACACAGTGAAAACTATAGTTGGCCTTTTATACAAGGAAGTGAGGGAAAACCTTCTGTTTATGGAGACAACTCTTATAAGACATATGATGAAGAGGGTTTAGAGCCTTTTCTTTTTTATAAACATTTCCATTTTGCCGAAACATCGGTCAAATACATTGATATTTCGGAAGAATTTATTCTTTATTTCAATCTTTACGAGAAAGGAACTGATAAGCAAAATAGAATTTTTTATTTCGTTGATGATTATGGTGAATTGGATGAAGTAATAAAAGTTGAACCTAATCTCATAAAAATTAAGATTAAATATCTAAAAGAATATATTACTATACGGGAAATGAATTTCGTTGTATGTTACGATTTTATGAGACTTCTGAAGGATATTCCTAATGGATGGAATATCAATCATAAAGATGAATTAATAAAAGAACCGGACTTTGTTTATAGTCATTTGATACGGAAGGTTGATGATAGAACACAGAGTTGGATAATGGGAAAAGTGTTTATTAAACCAAATGCTGAAAAAAAAACTCATTTTGATTTGGGCAATAGTATAAATGAAGAATTTATTACAGGCTATGATGAAGATGGAGAGTTATTGTATGAAAATTGTGCCGATACAGATGGGAATCATTTTAAAGTAACCTATTTTAAAAAAGAGGTTCTAAATAAATATTATAATGAACCAAATACATATGAGGTTGATGGATTTAGTGTTGGTTCAAAATTTTTCAGACTCAAAATAGATAATAATGTCAGCGATTATGTACCTGTTTTTCTAATCAATTTGAGAATACTTTCTCATAAAGAACAACTTCATTGGAAACAATATAATATTCCACCAACAGAAGGAATGAGTATAAGTCGCACCTATTATAAAACAATGATAGAGGGAGAATGGGCAGAAGAGCCTGAAACTGTTGACTTATTTTTTAAATCAAAATATGAAGATTTTAATACTAAGTGGGAAAAAAGATTTGGTTGGAAACTATATAAGCCATTATCAGATAAAGACGAATATTTATTTACTTCGTTACATAAAATAACATCGAATAATAGTAAGTCCTTCTGTGAGCAAACTTTGACCATTGTCAAACTAACAATTGATAGATTAAACGAAAAGGAACTAGCAAAAGGATTAAATTTAGATTCAAAAATTAGAGGAATTGGAAAATTTGAACATTTTTTAAAATCCCACTTTTTATCTATTCCTGAAATGTTTGAATTTTTAAGAAACCTGCAAAACTTGCGTTCCGGTCTTATTGCACATAGTTTTAGTGAATCAAATAAAGATTGTAAATCAGCTATTGAATATTTTGGATTAGAAAATGACAATTACGCCAAAGTTTCAGAAGAAATTTTTTCAAAGTCAATTTTTACTTTAAACACATTGGAAAAATATTTTAATTTGAAATAATAACAATCTACGAGCAAGAACAAATCGTAGCCAAATTAGAGGAATTAATGACGTTTTGTGATGGGTTGGATCTAAAATCAAGGGTATAATGAAATGTTGTTGCAACAAGTTTTAAGAGAAGCGTTGCAGGGGAATTAGTTTAGATTAAGGAGTCTAATAATATTTAAAATTCAAATTATGTGGAGTGATAATGAAACATCAGAAGACCTTTTAGGATTTAAAGTACACGCAAATTTATTAATTGATGTTGTGAAAGACGATAGTGTTTTACCAATTAGTATTGGAGTATTTGGAGATTGGGGAAGTGGTAAATCAAGCATTCTACAAATCATTAAAGACAGGTTTGAAGAAAAAGATGAAAACGAAGAATTTATAGAAAAAGAAACTCTTTGTATCTATTTCAATGGTTGGACATTTGAGGGATATGATGATGCAAAAGCGGCGTTATTGAATGCTATTTTAAAAGAATTAGAAGACAACAAAAAATTAAGTGCTGAATTAAAAGAAGCAGTAAAGGAAAAAGCTAAAAAACTTTGGAAGTCTATTGATTGGATGCGTGGTGCGGGAATGGTATTAAAAAATGTGGCCTTACCGGCTGTTTCTGCATATTTTACAGGTGGATTAAGTCTGATTCCTTTTGCATATCAAAAACTATCAGAATGGGGAGCAGATAGTCCTGAAAAATTAATTGAAAAACTACAATCCGATGAGGGGAAAGAGCTTTTTAATTCTCTAACGAAGGAAGAAACAGAAGTTGATAAAAAGGACAAAACTAATGCAGTTGCCGAGTTTAGAAAAGATTTTATTGAATTATTGGAGGTTACAAAATTCAAAAGATTGGTTGTAATAATTGACGATTTAGATAGATGTACTCCTGAAAGAATTATTGAAAATCTTGAAGCTGTTAAGCTATTTTTAAATGTCCCAAAGACTGCTTTTATTATTGGTGCAGACCCAAGAATAGTCAAACACGCTATTGAACATAAATACAAAAACAATAGTCAGATTGAAGAGGACAACAGCAGAATTATTGATGATTATTTAGAAAAATTAATACAACTGCCTTATTCATTACCAAAATTATCTGAACCTGAAGTTGAAACTTATATTTCGATGCTTATTTGTAAACGAGAACTAGACGAAACCAATTTTAAAATGGTTCATTCAGAATTTCAAAAATTCAGAAAAGCTGATAGGTATTCTGCATTTGGTCTAACAAATTTTGAAACAATTTTGGGTAAAGTAGATTTTGACAAAGTGAAATCAAACGTTATTACGATACCATCATTAGTTCCTCTAATTACTCAAAGTTTATATGGAAATCCAAGACAAATAAAGAGATTCCTTAATACATATACTCTACGGCAAAGATTGGCAAATGTGGCATCATTAAGCAATTTCAATGATTCTATTTTAGCAAAACTAATGATTTTAGAATATTCAGAATTGAAACTTTTTAAGCAATTATTTGAATGGCAAATAAACCAAGACGGAATTCCAAATGAAATAATAGAGATAGAAGTAAATTGTATTGACAAAACAAACGAGGAAGCTTCAACCAATTTAAAATCAAATTTTAATGATTGGAGTAAACCAAAAGTAATTAAATGGATTCAAGTCGAACCAAAATTATCACAAATTGATTTGAGAGATTATTTTTGGATTTCAAGAGATAAGATAGGCAGTTCAATCACAGCTTCAAGTTTAGTTCCACCAATAGTAAAAGCATTATTTAATGAATTACAAATTGATGGTATGACCGCATCTGTAACAAAAAGTATAATTCAAAATAAATTTTTACAATTTTCTGAAACAGAAAAAGAAAGTTTTTTTGTGTTATTAAGCAATAATTTAAAGAAGAATCCAAAACAAAAAAGACATTATGATATTTTCAATTGTATGTTAGATGATAAAATTGAAAATACAGGATATAATTATAAAGAAACATTAAAAGTAATTCGTTTAACCGACATAGAACCTGCTATTGCTATAAGTTTAGCAAATTATAAAGCAAATGAGGAAATAGGAGAGTTTTTATCTGATTACTTTAAAAGCAGTACATCTAAATCTAGTAAAGCATTTAATTTGCAAAAGTAATTATGGGTACATCAAAATCATTTTCAGACACAAATCATTCAATGATTCCGAATTGGGGTACTTTGAGTTCCGCTTTGACATCAAATTGTGATTCATCAACAGTAACACCTATCAAACTAAAAACCATTCTTAAACACTATGTAAAGGCTTTGGGAGGAGCGGTTGTTGCAGGTGGTGGTAATTCTAAAATTGGAGGGAAAGGCGGTATAAGAACTGCTAAAAAAATAGGTGGAGTTTTTTCAACTTTCACAAGTTCAGGAAATAACATTAGGAAAACTCTTCAATCGACTGGATTAACGGATATTGATAATAAAACTGTTAGAGATGTAATAAATCATCTAATTGAGTATTGTTCAGGTACAGCTTCAAAAATAGATGATAATGCTGCCAAAGAGGCATCAAAATTATTGTTTGAAGATTTATTATCCCAAGCAAATGATATTGATGAAGTCGAAGTTTTATTAACTCAAACTTTTCAAACACATACATCTGAAGAATTAATAATCAAGTATTTTGGATTGTACATAAATGAAATGCTTTCAAAATGGTTTTATGAAAATTTAATACGAAGCAGAGCAGAAAGTGATTGTAAAAATCTATTTCGACAAATTAAAGATTTCATTTTTGAGAAAGTAAATAGTATGCAGAAAACTAATCCATTGCAAAATATTGATTGGAGTTCTAATGAAGCAGATAGCATAATAAAGAAAATTCAACAGGACGTTTTAATAGTATTTGAATAATTATGAGAGTAACAATCGAAATTAGCGAAGCAACAGACGGAAAATTTTCCGATTTGATATTATCTTACATAGGTTCGGAAAACATACAAAATAGAGTTTCTCTAAACATAAAAAACTATGTGAATATTTATGATTTTATTGATGAGACAAAATCAGTAAAATTCGATTTTTTTCTGATCTCGGCATTGGTTTATGGTGTTGATAATTTATTAAGTCGTGAAAAATATTCCGATGATGGTTGGGCAAGAGAAATTGAGGTTGAATTTCCAGTATATAATTTAGAAAAATGGTTGGGTAATGAAACGATATTTGAAGAAGCACTTAATTTTTTAACTGGCGACACTTGGAGCATATCATTCAGATTAAATGAAGTTGAAAACATCTTTATTGAAAAAAAAGGGAGGTGGCATAAAAATATTAAAACTTATGAAAAAGAGAAGATTAAATCTGTTAGTCTGTTTTCAGGAGGATTAGATTCATTGATTGGAATTATAGATGAATTAGAAAGCCTTGAAAATGATGAAAAAATACTTTTAGTTTCTCATTTTGACTTTAAGTCATCAGGACCAAATAAAGACCAACGTTTGTTATATAATGCTTTAATTGAAAAATATGCAAATCAAATTTATTGGGTACAAACTAAATTAGCATTGAACAGGAGAACCCAAAATGAAGACAGAATAAAAATTGAAAGTAATTATAGAAGTCGTTCATTATTTTTTATAGGTTTAGGAGTTTATTTATCTCCTGTTGATAAATTGATAATTCCTGAAAACGGCACAATTTCAATAAATTATCCATTAACACCCTCAAGAGTTAGTTCATTGAGTACAAGAACAACACACCCTATCGTAATTAATAAACTGCAACAAATTCTAAATAATTGTGAAATCAATTTACAGTTAATAAATCCATACTCCTTTGATACAAAAGGAGAAATGTTTATAAATTGTAAAAATCAAGAAGTTCTAAAACTTATTTATGAAAAATCTGTTTCGTGTGGAAAGAGAGGCAGAAAACAATATTGGAGTCATAAAACTGGAACAGACCATTGTGGAGTTTGTATGCCTTGCGTGTATCGTAGATCTGCTTTAAATAAAGCTGTGTTAGATAATCAATTGTACGGAAGTGATATTACAAAAGCTCTTTCAAAAAACAGTTTTAAAGATTTACCTGCTTTATTCAGCTATTTGAATAAAAACATCTCATTAGATCAAATGAAAACAGATTTAGTTATAAATGGTAGTATTCCGTTTGAAGAATTAAATGATTATGCAAATATGGTTTTAAGGTCTAAAGCAGAAGTTTTAAAATTATTCACAGATAAAGGAAATGAATTTGTAAAATCTGAAATAGGCCAAATATGATAATTGATACACATTGTCATATTGATATGTACCCAAATCCAATTCAGGTTTTAAACGAATGCGAAAAAAGAGGAGTAACGGTAATAAGTATGACTAGTTTACCCAGTCATTTTGAATTAGGATATAATCACTTTATTGACAAGAAAAAAGTAAGACAAGCTCTCGGTTTTCATCCGTTGATTATAAAAAATTATGATACTACCGAAATATTAAAATTTGAAAAACTAATAAATAAGACCTCCTATATTGGCGAAATTGGATTAGATTTTTCTAGAGAGGGAATAAATACAAAAGATTTGCAAATTCAGGTTTTTACTAAAATTCTCTCTATTATCAAAAATAATACTTCGAGAAAAATATTAAGTTTACATTCAAGAGGTGCAGAGAAAGAAGTTTTAAACCGCCTTATTGAGAATAAAATAAAATATGCCATATTTCATTGGTATTCAGGAAATATTGGAGTAATTGAAAACATCTTAAAAGCAGGGTACTATTTTTCAATAAATACCTCAATGATTAAATCAAAAAAAGGGAGTGATATTATAAGCCGAATACCTTTAGACAGGTTACTAATAGAGAGTGATGGACCTTATATAGATAATAAGGGTAAACCAATATACTCCTATGATTTGATAGAAGTGTATAATTATTTAGCAAAGAAAAACAATATTTCAGTTGACGAGATAACAAATATAATAAAAGTGAATTTCTTTACACTTTTAAAAAACATAAAAACCTAATATGAATTCATCATTTGACGAGATTACTGATGGTAATCATTTTGAGGATTTGATAGCAGAAATTACAGAAATTTAAAAAACGACCCTAAAAATAACGTTACTAATGTCGAGGTATTTCAAAGTGGAATTGGTGTTGATGGAGGGAAAGATATTTTAATTGAAAATTCAAATTATTGTTCGGTTTGCAATGGCTTATATAATCTAAAAAGCATTACAATTATATATTTTTAAATATGTTATGAGTTGCTAATATTGTTGTGTTGGCAGCTATTAATCAGCGAGATTCAGAAAATTAGTAAAAAAAAATAAGTAACCAAATATTTAAAAAATGACAGTAAGAAAAATAATTGAATTAATTGATTACATAAAATCAATAATAGGAAAAGATAATTATTTGACATTATTACAAGATTATATTGTGACCATAGAGAACAATTCGAGCAATCTAGTTTTACTCAAGGAAATTACAGATAAAGCAATCTTTGATTATGAAATTTTAATTGCAAAAGAAATTCCGGTTTTACTTGATAAAGTATTGGTAAATAAGGTTATCCCTTTTACAAAAGATAATTTTATCCAGCAACTTACTGATTTAAAAGTATCTAATCATCCTGAACCATCGAGTCAATATAGTATTTTAAATCCAATACTTGTAAATCTTCAAGCAAGAGTTATCGAAAACATAACCGAATTGGATAAAATAAAAGCGACAATTCAACCTTTCCTATCAAAAGATTATTCTGAAATTCAAAATGAAGAAAATGCAATTTTTGCAATAATTTTTAATGAAGAAAGTACATATAATAACCTAAAATTATTATCATATGAACTTAAAAATTGGGATCGTGGTCTACATATTTATCAGCAAATAGTTTCAGAAGAAAACCCAAAATCTTTTGAAATTATTGAAGTCGACCAAGGCTCTATTGAAGTTGTAATTAATTTATTATTTGATGTTGCCTCAAAACTATTAGATTTATTTAAAACAGGATTTGAAGTTTATGGAGCTTATTTAGCTTATAAAACAATAATCTATGAAAATCTGTTAAAGACATTTAATGGAAATCCAGCTTTATTGAAAATGGAAGACGAACGAGAAAAATTAATGCTCGAAAATATTCGTGAAGCAGTTAGAAAAGAATTAAAATCACAAGCAAAAAAAGGAAAAAAACAAGAAGCACTGGAGAAAAAAATTGAAGAAGTTACAAAATTAGTTACTGAACATATTATCAAAGGTAATAGCGTTAAATTACTATCTGCTCCAGAAGAAAAAGAAGAAGTTTTTGCTAAAGAAGAGGAAAAACAACAATTGTTTGTAACTAATAAAATTAATTATTTAAAGCTTGACGAAGCGGCCAAACAACTTTTAATTAAAGAGTACACAACATCACCTCCAGAAGAAAATTACGAAAAAGAGTAAAGAATATATAAATCATCATTCAAAATATAAAACTAATAATAATGCAAAATCAATATTAGAAGTATTAATTTAAAGGAAAAACTATGGCAAACGATTTAACAATACAAAATTTACTCCCAATTTTAACTTCTGATAAATTAGCGGAAAAAAATGCAACTATTTTTAATACTACTTATGTGGGTATAGATTTTGGAACATCTACAACTGTTGTGAGTATAGCAGTATTAGGTAATAACAAACAGCCAATCATAGTTAAACCAATTGAGTTAAATCAAAAACTTACTGATGGTGCTATTTTTTCATCCTATAAAGTTCCTTCCGTTATTGCTTGGCACAACAACAACTTATATGTTGGTGAAGGAGCTGCTCAACTAAAATACAAATTACGTCAGGGTAAAAATTTATGGCATTCATTCAAAATGGAATTTGGAGAAGATGTCGGTTGTAAATATCCTAATAGTGAATTAGGTAAAAACCATAAGAACCTTACTATTTTGAATCCTGTTGACGCCGCAAAAATATTCTTTAAATATCTGAAAGTTCAAATCGAAAGATATATCCAAACTAATAACTTACCTTCTAATGCAAAGTATGCTGTTAGTATTCCAGCATCTTTTGAAGCTAATCAAAGAAAAGATTTGATAGAAAGTCTGGAGAGCAATGGTTTTATGATTGATAAACAATCATTAATTGACGAACCTAATGCCGCTTTTTTAAGTTTTGTTACAAGTATTTCGACTGAAGGTAAAAATTTAAAAATACCAGAAGATAGTTATCCAAATATTTTGGTCTTTGATTTTGGTGCAGGAACTTGTGATATTTCAATTCTTGAAGTTGGGAAAGATAATAATGGTGTATATTCTAAAAATATTGCAATTTCAAGATTTGAAAAATTAGGTGGTAATGATATTGACAAATTAATTGCTGTGGATATATTACTACCTCAGTTATTAAAAAATAGTGACTACAACACTAAAGACTTTAGAACTAGGGAATTAAATGAATTAATAATACCAAAATTATTAAAACCGGCTGAACAACTAAAAATACTAATTAGTGAAGCAATCTCATTAAAATCTTCAACTAAACTTTTACCGGAATTAGCATTGTCAAAAGATTATCTATCACTAGGTACAAACATAACAATTGATACTTCTAAAGGGCTACTGTCGTTAGCCGAACCTAAATTATCTTTTACAGAATTTGCCGGTATCAATTGTGTTTTTACAAATGAAAACGAAAAAAGCAATGCAAAAAGAATTGAAGATGAAGTCGAATTTGTCAGTATTTTTAATCCAATAAAATCAGCATTAAAAAAAGCAAAAATTGCTAAAAACCAAATAGATTATGTTTTATTTATTGGAGGAAGCTCTAAAAATGTTTTTATTCAAAAAGCAGTAAACGATTATTTTAAAGGATCCGAGATATTATTACCCCAAGATTTACAAGCCCACGTATCTTCTGGTGCAGCTATACATTCATTAATTTTTAACGGCTTTGGTAAAAATATTATTCAACCTATTTCTAGTGAACCAATAATGCTAATCACAAAAGACGGTGATCGGGATATAATTCAATCAATTGTTGAAGCGGGCACTATAATTCCATCTGATATTAAAATAATTGATAATTTATCTCCTCAGAGAGAAGGTCAAGAAGTTATTGAATTGCCGATTTGTGTCGGGAGTAGAAATAAAATTTTATATAACATTAAGTTATTTAATCCAGAATCAAAAGGTTTTGCTAAGTCAACTAAAATAAAACTGGAAATTGAAATAAATGCAGATAAAATGCTTTTGATTCGAGCATCAGCTGGTGATAAAAAAGTAATGGTTGAACCTCTTAGTCCCTTTTCTAACAGAGAAATGTCGACTATTGAAAGGGTAAAATACAAAGCGGAAAGAGATTTTAATTTGGAGTGTGAAAGAAATGGCGGTGAACCGACATATGATAATTTACTAGCATTATATAAAGTGTACCAAAAAATTGGATTAGAATTTAAGGCTGCTGAAACTTTAGAACAGATAGAAGAAATGTTCCCTGGTAAAGCAAGCCTGAATAATATTGGATTGCATTACAGTAATTCTGGTCGTAAGGATAAGGCAATATATTTCTATGAAAAAGATTTTAAAAAAAATGCTTCAGAAGTAACTGCTTTTAATCTCGCAATGCAATACAAAGGAAATAATAACGAAGAATACATAAAATATTTAGAAAAGGCAATTGAAATAGAGCCTAATCATAATCCATCAGCCTATAATCTTGGTCTTGAATTAAAAAAACAAGGTAAAGAGGATGAGGGAAATAATATGTTGAATAAAGCATTTAGCAATTGGCAAAAAAAATTTGATACTAATAATATGGCAAAATCTGATTACAGTTGGTTTTCTTCTTGTGCAATAGCTTTAGGTAAAAATGATTATGCACAACATATTAGAGATTCTGAACCTAAGGAAAATATTGAAAAAATATATAATTCTGAAAATTTGACACAAATAAAACAAGAAGACGGTCTTCAAAAATTTTAAAAACATACTACTATGGCTTGGATGATTAAATATGACAAATTGGATGATGATCAAAAAGATTTTGTTGATAAAGAAATAAATAATAAAGGGAATATATGGATACAAGGATTTGCAGGTAGTGGTAAATCTGTGATGTTAATACACGCATTGAGAAAAAAAATGGATACTAATCCAGGTGCGAATGTTTGTGTTGTTGTTTACACCCATTCATTAATTGATATGTTTAAAACAGGTATGAGAGAATTGGGTATGCCAAGTATACCTGTTATAACCTATCACGCTTTTGCTAAGAGTTCTGCAACATACGATTATATTTTTTGTGATGAAGTACAAGATTTACCAAAAGATGTATTAACCAAAATGAAAAACAGAAGTAATTATGTCTATGTAGCTGGTGATTCTAATCAATCTATTTATGACAACACTGTAACGCCAAGTGAAATTGGTGCCGTCATTAATGCAAGACCTTTTTTCTTAAACAAAATATATCGTTTAACGAGATCTATAATGAGTGCTGTATCAAGTCTTTTGCCTAACATTGATATTTTTGGAGCTAAAAGAGATATGTCAAAAAGAGACGTAAGTGTGCGATTAGGTAAAGGGTATGATAAAGAAGATGAAGTTAAATATATATGGCAACAAGCTCAAAATGCAACTTCCGAGGGGTATACGGCTGTAACCTTATTACCTAAACACGACTATATTCAAGATTTTTCTAATATATTATTAAAAAACAATAATAAACCAAAGTGGACTTATCAAACAGACAGTTGGGGCAAACCAGATTATAAATCATTAAACACACATTTTTTAAATAATGGTTTAAAGGTCGAATATGTTGGTAATGGTTTTGGGTCTTTTGAGAATGCGGAAAAACAACGAAATCTAATTATAATGACATACCATAGTGCTAAAGGAATGGATTTCGATAATGTATTTCTTCCTTTCCTTTCTGATGATTTAGACATATCTAAAAACAATGAAGAAACACTCTTTATGGTAGCTTTGACTAGAAGTAAAATGAACCTTTTTTTAACTTATTCTGGTTATTTACACCATTTGGTGAAAAAGTTTGAATCTACTTGTCAACCCATATCATTAAATTCTTCAACTAATGAAAAAGCAGCTGATATAAACTTTGATTTTTAATACATTTAATTTATGAATTTTTTATATATCCTAAGCAAACAAGAATTTACTTCTCTATATCGATTTGGTCAAATTCCATTACGATTAAATCAAATAATTGAGACAATAAATAAATCCAGTCAAGAGATTGATAATCATATTTTTAATAACTTTAAATCATTAGCATATTTTGTTGGTGATGAAGAATATTTGATAATTAGTTTCTTGGAATTTAATAGTGAAAGTAATCAATTAGATATTGAAAACGTCTCAGAAATTATTCCTTTGACAAAAGCTTCAAAAAGCTCTTTAGAAACAAAATTTGACAATAGAATAGATTTTAAAGAACCTCGATTTGAAAATGTAATTCTTAAAGTTGAGGAATATATTGATATAAATGATTGTATAAAGGGAGCAAGAGCCTTTTGCAAATTATCAAAAGTCAATGAACCATATCAAAAATTAATAGAAGATAGTGTAATAACAAACGCATATCAAGCTCGTGTATATGGTATTAAATCTTTAATAAACAGAACTTTTTACACTCAACTGCTAGTATATGAACGATATGAATTTTTTCCAAATTCTGATTTAGGATATTTTTATGATGCTGGAGAAGCTTTTGCCCATTTCAAAGACTTACCAACTTTTAAAGGAAGTAGCTTTTATAATTTTCTTGAATCAAATAAAGTAGAATTATCAAATAAATCGTTTATAGAAATAGCAAATTTTGTTTCTAATGCTGAAGAGATTAAAAAATTTACTGACCAGCTTACATCAAATAATATTAAAGAATACATTGTTGCTGCTTTATTTCAAAAATTCAAATCAGATCTAAGAGAAAGAGATTCTATTATTGGCTCAGAGACAGGTCAAACAATAGGATTCATCAAAAAAGATAAAAATTACGCTCGTGAATTGAGTATTGCTATTTATTTAACAGGTGCATTTTTAGGTTACAAAAAGTTCTATGATGATTTATATAGCAAAACCGAAATTAAAATTTTCAAAAAAGAAATCCCTAATAATAATTCAAATAAAGTTTTTAAAAATGTACTAGCTGAAAATAAAGTTCCTGATAAAAACAGCAATGATAAAAATATAAGTATCACTAATATAAACGAAGCTATACTGGATGAAATTATAAGCATTATTGCTAAAACTTCAAATGGTCAGATTAAATTAAGTGGTGACATATTGAAAGAAATTCAAAAAATATTTAAACCAGTGTTCAAAAGTAAAAAACCAACAATAAATGACATTCTGAATTTTATTAAGAGTGAATATTCTAAAGAATTGGAAATACCTAAAAAAGATACAATTGCAATAAAAAAAGAACCTGAATTATTTAATACTCAATAAAATAATTTGATCTTAAACATTAAACATCACAGGCAATCGTTGATATTTGCTCCTTTTAAAATTTAAAACTAAACCATTCCAAAAGTTTAAAAAAAACAATGAGTAGAATACTTAAATTCAAAGAAAAGATTATTTCGTACTTAGGAGAAAATGAGCAAGATGCTGACCTGATGAGTTGGATAAATGCTCAACCGGAGCTTGACCAGCCCGATATTTTAAGAGCTCTAAATTCTCTGCTTTTAGAAAATTGCGACACCAAACCTGGTGTAGATAGAGAGGAAGTATTAGTCATCATAGATGAAAAAATTCAGGATTTTGAAGAATCTATACTTGACAAAAAACTCCACGAATCTTTATTTAAGATGGAAATGGAGGAAAGGATTACTGACGAAGAAACTTTCGGATATTATTTAGACTTTACCAGACAAGAAGTAATAACTAGAATTGTTTCCAATCCCGAAAACCAAGAAAATTGGGATCTTGCTCACAAAATCATTCAAATGGAAAAAGATTCAGGTTTTTACAATCCTGACAATTGGAAAGCTATTATTTAAAAAAAAGAAAGATCTACCTATTACATTGCTAGAGGCATTCTTAACACAGAACCTAATGTCCTTAACACAGAAGTCGATATCCTTAACACAGAACCTCATTCCGCTAATACAGAACCTCTATCGCTTAATACAGAACCTCATTCCTTATTACAGGAGTTACCTTCTTCAGATGAAGAATCCCTGTTATAGATAACACAGGCAATCAAGCGGTCTCTCTGCGGTCGTTCCCTTTGTTCCGTTCGGCTGTTCCAGTCGGTCGTGCCTTCCTCCATTCCACAGACACTTCACAGCACAAAAAAATAAGGCAGCCAAAAAATAGGCAACCTTATTTTTTCCGCTGTTCGTTCCTCATCTTCACACGTTCTCTTCCTGCGTTCGGTCGGGCTTATGCATCCACAATACAGCTTCATTTCGTTACAGTCATTCGTTCGCTTAACGCTCTATTTCATTCCGCTGAAAGCTCTCTCATTCATTTCACTACATTCCAGCCGTATTATGTCTGCCGCCCTCAGTTTTTTCAGCGGTTGCTCTTTCGCACAGCCATCGGGGTTGGCTCCGTTCAGTAAAAACTTCACTTTGCCCTAAATCAAGGTACACCAAAGGCTGACTTATATTTTTTCCCCGCCGTTTCACGCTCGCAGTACTTCTCTCCACTTCGTCCCGCAAAAGGGCGGGACTACTTTCCGTTCCCGTCCTGCCGTGGCTGTTCGATTGCCGCAACACCGCCGACTTCGCTCCTCGAAAAATAATGATTTCCGCTAGCGCTACAATCATTTTTTTCTGCGGTGCTTGGGGGTGTTTAAAAATCTTATACGACAACTATTGTGCATTTTCTTGAAAAGAAAGAGAAAAAAATCCAGCAAATTTAGCATCCATTCCTCACTTCCAGTCGGTCGTTCCTCCCTCCATTCCCGTTCGTCATTTCTGCTTTTATAGTGGCTTTCTTTTTTTCTCTTTTTTCTTTTCAAAAAAATAAAGTTGAATTTTTTAAACCAACAACACTATGCCGAATTTCATCATCAAGACCCACCAAAAAGACACTACCTACAAGGGAAACCAAATCTTTATCCTCAACAAAGGAATGAACTCCGGTAAACCCCAAAAAGAACCCTTTACCAACAGTTTTGTGATTATGTTCCCAAACGAAAAGGATGCCGAAACAGTCTACTGGCTTGCCTACAGCCTTTGGAAATCCAACTTCTGGCACCAATTTTTAATCGGGTCCGTAATCCCTTTTTTACGCATCAAGGATTTTAAGAAAGATTTTGATTTTAAAGTTAATGAAATGATGCAGGAACACGAGCTGCACAAAAAACAAATCCAAGCGTTGATGTTACTGGAACAGAAAGAAGAGCAACTATATAAAAACATCAAACTTATCAACGAAATGCGTAGAACCATTTTATCCCGCTATTGCAGGAAATAAAAAAGTAAAAATTGTACTATTATAATGTATATTTGAAAGAAATAAAGCCAGACATTTGTCACAGAAAGCCACCCAAATAAAGATGGTTTATGATAATTTTGTCAGACCAATCTACAAGTTGGCAGAAATGCTAAAAATGAATAGGGGAAAAATAAAATCTTATAGAATACAGAAATGCGAAATTTAAGAGAAGATTACTTAAAGGAAAAGTTGGAAAACGAAAAAAAGCAACTGGAAGAAGTAATAAACAATCCTAATTTAACAGCTGAAGAACTTTGGTTATTAACTGAAGATAATTTTATAAAATGGAGAAAAAAACACGACTATCCTAAACTAATTAAATCTTTTAATAATTCTCTTCCATCATTTATTCAATGGAAAAATGAATATGAAATCACTGACGAAATAATTATTGAATGTGGCATAACAGAATGTGTTCGCCCTAAAAGATTATCTAAAAATGATAAATTCTTTTACTTACTTGAACAAACATTCGACGAAAAGAAAAGATTATTAGTTTCTTATGCAGATTTAGAAAAAGTAGCAAAACCGAATCCTGAACATAACGAATCATTCAAACTGATCATTAAATTTCTTTCATATTCCGATTGGTGTGAATCAAAAAAAATAAAATCTGATGTTTTTAATATTGGAACTAGACAAGCTCCAGAAAGTGATATAGAAAAAGTTTGGTTAACTTCTGGATATGAATTGCTAAAAATGGGAGGAATAAAACCACCTGTCAATGTTTTTGGAATATTATTAAGAGGAAAACATTTGGAGTTTGTAAATCTTTGCGGTTTAAAACTTGAAGGAACAATTCATTTTGGTGAAGAAGGAAATTTATCACTTTCGTATTGTGCTGTTGATAATCTTATTTGCATTAATCTTGATATGTCATTAATGAAATTTGAAAGTTGTTCAATGGAAAACATTAAAATCATTGATTCAAATATAAGACAGTGGAGGTTTTGGGATAGTGATGTTACTGGAGAAATAATAAATTCAAAACTAAATGTTGTAAATGTTTTTGGAGGCTTATTTAATCCTCTATTTAAAGATACAAATATTTTAGATGTAAATGCAGAACATAAGGGTTTTTCGGAACGAAATTTTTCATATACCTACAGCATTTTAAAAAAAATGTATTCTGACCAAGGAGATGAAACAAAATCAACAGAGTATCTAATCAAAGAAAGAGAAATTTACAGAGAATATTCAAAAGGCTGGGAATATCTTATAAAAACCATTAGTTATTATTATTGGGGTTATGGTAAGAAACCTGAAAGAGTAATATATTTTTCAATACTTTTAATTTTATTGTGTTCAATAATTTATTTAGTTCCTCCAAACAATATGATAACACCAATAGACAAAGAAAAAACATTTCTTGATTGTTTCTATTTCAGCACTGTAACATATACAACTTTAGGATATGGAGATATGAGTCCTATTGGCTGGGTGCGAATTATTTCCTCTATTGAAGCTTTTTTTGGAGCTTTGAGTTTAGGTTTTATTGTTGCTGGTTTTTCAAACACAAAGTATTAACAATAAAGCCCTATCTGCCAATACTTCCTACAATTGATTTGGACAATTGGCCTAATTTAAAAATGTTTTTGTTTTTGGGATCTTTAGGCAAATCCGAAAATAAGGCTTAATTCAGTCCCAAACCCGCTGTAGTAGCGGAACGTTAAAACAAAAAAGCCAGGTCTGTCGACTTGGCTTTCTTAGTTAGTCCGGAAAAGGTTACCAATCATAACCAGACTATTTATTTTTAGATTTTGTCAACCATTTTAAAAGGAGCGAAACCATAAAACTTACGGTGGCTCCAACGACCGCTAAGATAATTGTTTTTGCAATATCTTCCGAAAGAATATTGGGCAAAATGCTCAAAAATGTTCCAGATACGGTTCCAGCTCGGAGGGTTACATTAGTCTCCATCTCTAGGCTTATTGGGGTTCTCTTCAACTACTGTCATTTGACTAACCGCCGATATAACTCCTCCTGCCACCGCCATATAACCAGCAACGGTTACCACCGTTACGGGTAAAACAATGGGAGCAGCCACAATTGTTCCACTGATGGCCAACAAAGCCAAACCAATACTTCTCAAAATCTTGAAAAACTTTGGAGTTGGTGCTTTTATTCTTTCTACTACTTTCATACTATCTCTTTTTTAGACTGGATACTTATTTTAACTTCTTCATTTCGATCAAAAGCTGCATAAACAATCATTTTCAGCTTTTCCAACGTTTTTCGGGAATTACTGCCCTTTCCAATTCCGGTGTGCTTGGTTACAGGAGCAATGCAGCCCAACAACTCTTTTTTGGCATCGTTGGCGGGATGGATTAAAATCAAATCTCTTCCCGGAACATTCATCAAATGTAAGTGCCATTTGAATTTGGGGCTAAACCGCTTCTGTAAGATATATTCTCCGTCGGGAATACAAGAAATACGCTTTTGGTTTCCCAACCAGGGCAATTCGATGGTATAACAAACTATTGTGCCGTTCCATTCTAAAACCCCTTGCGTTCCCTCGGGAAAATAAGTCCGTGTCAACACCAGGACCATCCTACAATCCGCTCACCTGAACCAAAGCCAATGGGTTGTAAGACCCATTTTTCAAGGCATACATTTGTCCATTAACTTCTTGGTAGAATTCCACTCCTAAAGCCAAAAACAAGGGTTTAGTACTATTTGGAGTTACTGCATTCACTTGGTTGATGGCAACCGTAGCAACGGCATCCCAAGGAAGGATTGCAGTTTCAGAATGTGCCTCAACGAAAGTTTCTGCCTCAAAATCAATTTCGGCTCCAGCTGAAATGATTTTGTAATGAGTGGTTCCTGATGGAGCTGCAATCATATTGGCAGGAATAAATTCCGCCAAATCAACAGAGATTTCTCCAGACACACGGTCAATTGTTCCCACGAATGGGGCAAATAAACTGGTGCCCAGTTTTCCTCGAATGTTGAATTCAAAGCCAGCAAGTAATTCTGCCTCGCCATCAATCACGTTTCTCAATCCTCTCAAACTGGTTACATCCGCTTGGATTACCTTAACCATCGCTTGAGTCAATCTACTCACCATTCTGCCATCGGCAGAATTCAAGAGTAAAGCTCTCAACGAAGTTCTCAAAATCTTTCCTGCCTTCCCGGCTCTTCCAAATTCCGAACCGTTCTCACGTGTTCTCTGGAATGCTGGATCGCTCGCAATTCTACTCGCGTCGATTCCACCTTTTTCACGAGCCAAATGCCCGTCTTTGGTTTTGTAAAAAGTAATATCTCCGATAGTACCTTTCAACTTAATTATGCCTTTTTGCCTTGCCATAATTCCTAAAATTTAAATTAATAAATGTTTCAAATTCCCTCAATCATCATCCTGTTGCAACATCCTTCGATTGATTTCGAAAACAAAGATTACACTTAAACTAATAATTTAGAACATAGCTATATTCCATATGTCCTACAGCGGTATAAATGGCATTTATAAGCATAAATGTCCCTCAAAAAGAAAAGGGAATATTCACTAATTTTATAACCTGTAAAGAATCAGTCAAGTAGCAGTATAAAGCTACTCAAAGCCTACTCAAAGCTATAGATAGTGTATGAAAATCGAAAACAAGAGGTTGTGTATCTACCCGAAAGACATACAACGCATTACCGGAAAGAGTTATCGTCAAAGTGTGAGATTAATGCTAAAGATAAGAACCGAGCTTAATAAGCACGTAAATGAATTTGTAAGCATAGAAGAGTTCTGCCAGTACACCAGCCTGAAATATGAACAGGTTGAACCTTTGATAATTGGATAAAAATTATGTTTAAGGTGTTCGAAATTTGAACTTAACCAGTTCAATAAATAGTATGCTACCCGTACAAATTTTAGTCATTTAAGTACGTTTTTTTGAAGTTTTATTCGTAAATTTGGAGTATCAATTCAGATGAAAAACTGCATTAATTTGAAGGGGCACTAATAGGGGCACTTGAAACAAAAAGAATATATAGAACACTATATATCAACCACATAACAAAGAGAAGTCAATCCCTCTTTCTCCGCCAGAATAAATACAAATGGAACTAAAACCCACTAAATTCAACGATTTAGTGGGTTTTTTGCGTTTATGGATAGTCAAATAAGTAGTTAAATCTAAACTCAAAGGGGTCTTTCGAGGAGTCACTTAATTTTTTTAAAACAAGTGACCCCTATCAAACGAAATGAACCAGTTCATCAAGAGGTTCACTCACAGTATCAAAAATTGAACATCTTGACTGAAATTATTAAAAAGTTTAAATTTAATAATAACTAAAAGGTTACCACTTATGATTAATCCTGTATCAATTCTCTTTTACATAAAGAGAGCAAAAGCTAACAATGAAGGGAAATGCGCTATCTATGCACGAATTACTGTTCAATCCAAACGGTTCGAGTTCAGCACCAACAAGTTTATCAATCCGGAAAAATGGTCCTCATTAGCCGCTAAAATTAAGGGTAAAAATGAGGAAGCTAGAACAATTAATAGTCATCTTGATTTTATAAAAAATCAGGTCAATGAGGCTGAAAAAAAATTATTCAAAAAAGATATTAGTGTTACCTCCGATAATTTGAAAAACGAGTTATTTGGTATCGGCATAACTAAACGCATGATCATTCCAATTTTTCAGGATTATAACGATAAAATCAAATCTTTATTTGGACAAGAATATGCCTCTGGCTAACCAAATATAAATATGTAATTTGCCGTCGTTATTTGACTTTGTGTTTTTTGTATAAAAATGCAAGGTGATTTTGCTTTCATGGTGGTGACTTTTTAATTATTATTCAATTTAAATTTTAGAAAAAACCAAGCGCTAGAATTAAATGAAGTAGGATTTAAGGATTCATTGAATCTAAGTGATTCAATTAAAAAAGAAAGTATATTCTAATAATAATTGGCGCAGATAAAGATAACTCATCCCCTCGCATTCGAAATATTATTTGAAAAAATTATATTTTTATAAAAAAAAAACATGAAATACTAAACCCATTATAGCCAATAATTAACAGTTTCACCTGTTCCTGTTTTATATTGGTGTACATACAGAACTCCTCTATGCTTAAAAACTCATTTTGGTGCTTGTTTAGCTCCTCTCTGATTTTTTGCATCATTCTCACGCTTTGACGATAACTCTTTCTTGTAATGAATTGAATATCATTTGGATAGACACACAACCTCTTGTTTTCAATTTTCATCCACTATCTATAGCTTTGAGTAGGCTTTTAGATACTATTATGTACTGTTTGACCCGTCCAAAATAACTAAACAGATTATTGAATAAATCCTGTTTTAGCTATACAAATATAATTTTTAATCAAAAATATAGTTGGTAACTAACACTTTACAACATAAAAAAACCGCAAATTTACATCTGCGGTTTTAGAAATTATAAAACTGAATTTTAATTAAAGTGTTTCATCATATAAAGAGCCAAATTTTCATCACTCATTTTATTGGATGTACTTTCACTGGAAATCGCATTTTTATATTGTGGTGTTTCGGCAAGGAACTTTATAAATTGCTCTTGGGCTTGCCCTGTTCCTGTGATGTGAATTTCATCGATATTAGGCATTTTACTGGCTATTTCTTTGAAGAATTTCAGTGTTAAACCAATTTCTTGATTGTTTGACGTTTTCTCATTGGAGTTTTTGTCCGGCCCTTCGCTACTAACATGTCCCAGAACAATAAATTCTTCATTTTCACCTTCTTCATTTCCTACGATTGTTGCGTTGTGTGAATCCATCCAAACACCGAACAGTTTTTTGTTTTTTGTTGACTTATTTTTATATTTCTATAAAGGTAACCCATTTGAGAAGCCCATACTTTTTTTTGGGTTAAGATTGTGATATATGTCACGATATAGGATGCGATTATTGGAGTATAATCACTTTTTAATTTTCATAAAATTCTATCGGTAAGTTGTCTGGGTCTGCAATGAAAGTAAAGCGTTTTTCAGTGAATTCATCGATTCGAATGGGTTCCGCTTTTATTTGGAATTTTTCCAAATGTGCTATGACTTTCTCTAAATCATCTACTTCAAAAGCTAAGTGTCTTAGTCCTGCTGCCTCTGGTCTTGACACTCTTTGTGGCGGATTAGGAAATGAAAATAATTCAATAACATAAGTTCCATTGAGTGCCAAATCCAATTTAAAGGATTGCCTATTTTCTCGATACACTTCACGGATTATGGCCAATCCCAAGACTTCGGTGTAGAATTTTTTGGATTTTTGATAATCCGAACAGATAATGGCTGTATGATGTATTTTGTTTAGCATAGTTATTTTTGTAGATTTAGAAAGCACCCTAATTCCAACTAATAAGAACACTTTTTAGCGTTTAGAACTTGCCACCCGAAAGGATTCGGGCTGTAGCGGGGATGCAATCGAGCACTAGATGGGATTGTTACATTTATTATATGTTCTCACAATTTCTTCAATTTTGTCTCCTTGCCATATATTTCTCACTACTCCAAATTCCTCATTTTTTATCTTTTTAACTAATGAAGGGCAATCACTAAATAAAGTGTTTAAATTTTTTTCTAAATCCCTACCAACTTTGATAGTTACATTGTTTTTTTCAATATAATAAATTGTATACCTATCTGATTGACCAAACATTATCGGATAAATCAAAGGAGCACCACTTATTCCACTCTCACTATAGCTCTTCACTATTTTGAGGTTATAGAGGTTAATATATTTATTCTTTTCAACAACTTTTAATAATTTATAAATATTTCTTTGAATTAATTTATATTCATATCTATTTAGTTCTCCATCTTCTTCAAATTCAAAACCAGAAATTTGTTTTTGATCAAAGAATTGAGTTTTTGACTCTTTATCAATTTTAAACTGTATTCCTCCGCTTAATCTTAATGAGATAAGTCCTTCAATACTTTTTCCGGTCTTATCATAAACTTTTCCGTGATAGAATTCAGTTTCAATGAGCTGAGCATTTGCCCAAAATGAAATCATAATTAAAATAAAAGTAAGTTTTCTTTTCATGGTTTTAATTTTAGTTAACTTTTTGGCGCTTGGCTAAGAAGCGGAGACTTCCTAAAGTAACCCTGCTTGTAAGAATGTTTAATTTTTTGAAAAACACTTCTGAGAGCTGGAGTTTTTATGGTTTGAAATTTTAATTAGTAATTATATGTCAATTCGATTGTGTTATTGGGTGGAACGTTGATTTCATAATCCACATTTGTTGCAATTCCGTTTTTGACATTAATTACTCGTACTATATTTTTTTCGCTTTCAGCCACCAGCACATTGAATTTGTTGTTCAAATTGATAGCTTTGAAATTGTCATAACCACTAAAACCTGTGGCATATTCTGAATTTAAAAAGGTGTTATGTCCTACTTTTGGACCACACGGAAATAGCGTTTGCACTTCAAAACGATCACCCTCTTTTTGTGGAATGTAATTGTTGAGATTTACTTTTATATAGGCTTTTTTAGGAATATAAAAAGATTCGTCTATTATCGTATCTCTTCGTCCTATCCTATAAATGGCATAGCCCAAGGATTGATTGTTTCCTAATTTGATATAGTTATTAGAACTTAATTTTGAATCGTCAATATTTATTGTAAAATAGCCTCTTGAAAGTCTTCCTAATTCATCGTCTTTTAAATAAAAATCCTTGAAGTATTCACCGTTTTGATTGGATTTAGTGCTTACAATTTTTCTGGTGTAGCCACCACCCAATTCTCCACCACTTATTCTATAATTAAAACTTACTGTAATATTGGCCAAAGGAACATTGTTTGCCGTTACAAATTTTCCTTGAATGGTTGTGCAGTTGTTGGTACAAATATCTTTAGTGTCATCGTCATTTTTTTCGCAACTGATTAAAACTAACGAAATGCAAAACGAGAAGATTAATTTTTTCATACTATTTGTTTTATTGTACAAGTTTAGAAATAATAATTATTGTTTTAAAATGTTTATTTTTTTTAGGTAGGTACTCGATGTAATCGAGTACCAGTGGGGGCTTCTATTATTTTTTTGGATGTAAACTTTTTAAAATCACGAATAACATTTTGCAACTCTCCATCAAATGCTGTAACAATTAAATGAAGGTGACTGCTCAATAGACATAAGCGTGAACACTTAATCCTTTTTCCTTAATACAATAATTTAAGGATTCGTCCAGGATATTACAATAAATTGGACGTATGAATAAATCTACCCAGTCTACTATTGTTATAGTTATAAAAGTAGGTACAGTACTATCAATAACTTTGTATTTATCAGACATTTTTATTTCAAATATAAGGCTATTTTAGTGGCAAACCGCGTTGCAAACGCTACGATTTGTCTTTGAATTTAAGTAGGCACTCGATACAATCGAGCGCCAGAGAACGTGGACAAACGAGCGCCAGTGGAACGCCAGTGAGAGACTTTTCTTTTGCGGTAATGCATTCGAACTTTATTTTTTCGATTGCAATTTTTTGATAGAGTTTACAAGTAGATTGTAATCTTCTTCAGAATCCAAAAATGGTATCGCAAAAATTGTCACAAAATTTTCTTTGTTATTAAAAGTTTGCTTGACTATAGGCTTACTGAGGGTTATTTGTAACAGTTTTACCTTTGAATTTTCTGAATTTTTTTTACTGACAGATATATTTTTAATTGAATTAAAATTTACAATTTTTTGCGTAATTTGTTTTCGCTGATTTTTGTTTTCTCCAATAAGATAGTTGCAATAATACCCTTCGTTGGTTTGTCCAAATTCTACATCACTAATATAAACTATTGAATTGTCGTAACGGGTCATTGGTAAATCAACAGATTTATTTGAAATTTCATTTATTCGCTTTACAACTTCGCCTATTTGTGAAGATTGAGGAATCGAATACAAGATTGTTAGAATAAAAAAAAGTCTAATCATAACTAAATCATTTTTTCAACACTTTAGATGTTCTCATTTATACTTTTTTTTAAGGTTGCTGCTAACTTGTATGTAGGCCTGACAAACGTCAGTATTTATTTATTTTCAAATATATTAATAAATTCCTACAAAATCATCCAAAAGCCATTTTATTTCATTGCAATACAACTATTTAAAATCATTCAACGCTCTCTCAATAATTTCCAAACATTCCTGAATTTGTTCTTCTGTGATTACCAATGGTGGTGCAAAACGTATTTTGTTGCCGTGAGTGGGTTTTGCCAATAAGCCATAATCTCTAAAACGAAGACAGATGTTCCAGGCCAAATCAGAATCCTCGCCACAATTGATCACAATGGCATTCAACAATCCCTTGCCACGAACCAATTCGATTAACGGATTTCGTTGGGCTATTTCGTTTAATCCATTTCTTAAAAGAATTCCTAATCGTTCGGCATTTTCGGCTAGTTTTTCGTCTTTGATTACTTCAAGTGCAGCAACAGCAACCGCAGCCGCAATTGGGTTTCCGCCAAAAGTAGAACCGTGTTGTCCGGGTTTGATGACATTCATAATTTCGTTGTTGGCCAAAACTGCCGAAATAGGATACACTCCACCGGAAATAGCTTTTCCTAAAATTAAAATATCAGGTTTTACCTCAGGATTATTTTCGCATCCATTTTGGCAAGAACAATTTCCACAAGTGGCTAATAATCGTCCTGTACGAGCAATTCCTGTTTGCACTTCATCAGCAATGAACAATACATTATTCGCTTCGCAAAGGGCTTTTGCTTTTGCCAAATAGCCATCCGTTGGCACATAAACTCCTGCTTCTCCCTGAATGGGCTCAACCAAGAATCCAGCAATGTTGTTAGATGACAGTAAAACTTTTTCTAAAGCTTCAATATTGTCGTACGGTATTTTTATAAAACCTTCGGTGAAAGGACCAAAACTTTTGCGCGCACTTTCGTCGTTGGAAAAGGAAATAATAGTGGTCGTACGTCCGTGGAAATTATTTTCGCAGACGATAATTTGTGCTTGATTTTCAGGAATGCCTTTGACTTCATAGGCCCATTTTCGGCATAATTTAAGTGCTGTTTCTACTGCTTCGGCACCTGTATTCATTGGTAATACTTTGTCAAAACCAAAATAGTTGGTCACATATTCTTCAAAAACTCCCAATTGGTCATTATAAAATGCACGAGAGGTCAAAGTCAATCTTTGCGCTTGTTTGATCATTGCTCCGATAATTTTTGGGTGACAATGTCCTTGATTTACAGCTGAATAAGCTGATAAAAAATCGTAGTATTTCTTGCCGTCAACATCCCATACAAAAACACCTTCGCCTTTTTCTAAAACAACGGGAAGTGGATGGTAATTGTGTGCTCCGTATTGGTTTTCTTTTTCGATTAAAACTTCTGATTTTGAGGAAAGAGTTGGCTGTATGTGCTGCATTGTGAATGGTTTTAAATTAGAAGACAAAAATACCATAATATTTTATTTTATCATAAAAAATGATGATTTTGACTTACATTTGTACTAAATAAGTCATATTTATTTTTTATAGAAAAATATAAGTCAATTTAATCCTAAAAGATATGGAAAATCTAGACCAATTTGATATTTTAATCATCAAAGAATTGGAAAAAGACGGTCGAATGGCGTATTCGACCATAGCCGCTAATCTCAAAATTTCGAATACGATGGTGCATCAGCGGGTCAATCGGTTGATGGAACAAGGCATTTTATTGGGCATTAAACCCGTCATCAACGAGAAAAAAGCAGGTTATGATTGGGGTTCTTTTACCGGAATCACGTTGAATAAAGATCAGGATTCGACTCGGATTATCGAAGAGTTGAAAAAAATTCCCGAAATCACGGAATGCTATTATATTTCGGGTTTGTTCACGCTTTATATCAAAATCAGTGCTCGAAATCACGAACATATGCGGAAGATTCTTTATGAAAAAATTGACAATATTCCGGGCATTTCAAAAACGGATTCTATTATGGAATTGGGTTGTGCTTTTAAGCGGAATGTGAGTTTGTGATTTTTTTTTATTTAAACCATTAAGATAGTTAAGGAAATTAAGCTTTAAGTTTATGTATACTATTGACAATGATTCGTATAAATTTAACTCGTTGAATCTAATTCAATTTAGATTTTTTAAACACATAGAAACATAGTTTTATTCGTTATGTTGAGACGTTTCACTTTGCAATAGTAAACCATAGCTTTGCGAAACCAAGACCCGAGCGATAGCGAACAGGCGAAGCCATTGCTCTACCTACTCTTTTTTTCTATGTCTCTATGAGTTTCATTAAACTATTTTTAATTATTTCGAAAATTCACTTAATTGCACTGAACTGTATAATTAACAACTGTTTATCCACAACTATTCTATTTTATTTCAGATATTTGTAGTAAATAATACTAGTTATGAAAAATTTTGTCTCTTTATTTTTAGCACTCGTTTTGTATTCCAATGGTTCTTTTGCGCAATTGAAACCTGTGACCTACAAGGATGGCAATCAGGTTTTGAATGGTTTTAGCATTCAACAATCGAAAAAAAGCCAACAGAAACCCGGAATCTTAATTCTTCCCGCTTGGATGGGAATTGACAAACTGTCGAAAGATACAGCAGAAAACCTCTCGAAATTGGGCTATTATGCTTTTGTAGCGGATATTTATGGCGAAGGGAATTATCCAAAAGACTACAAAGAAGCAGGAAAAAATGCGGGTTATTTCAAAACCAATTTTGTGGACTACCAAAAACGAATTTCATTGGCATTGGAACAATTAATTCTTTCGGGTGCCAATCCAGATACTATTGTGGTTATTGGCTATTGTTTTGGAGGAACCGGAGCACTTGAAGCCGCTCGAGGACATTTGAATGTAAAAGGCGTAGTTTCGTTTCACGGCGGATTAGGAAGAGATGCCAAAAGAGCGCTTGCCCTTATCACAGCCAAGGTTTTGGTTTGTCACGGAGCCGACGATCCTTATGAATCCAAGGAAGAAATCGACGCTTTTCAACAAGAAATGCGAGATACAAAAGCCGATTGGCAAATGATTTATTATGCTAATGCAGTTCACTCTTTTACCAATCCTGAATCAGGAACTGACAATTCAAAAGGAGCTGCTTACAACGAAATTGCTGCCAAAAGATCTTGGGAACATTTAAAACTCTTTTTAAATGAAGTGCTGAAAAAATAGCCTTTTGCATTGTTTTATAATTAAACTATTTGATTATGAGCAAGAACCCGTTACGAAAAGACAAAACATGCTTGAATTGCAGGCACGTTGTCGAAAATAGATTTTGCCCCAATTGTGGTCAAGAAAATATTGATACCAGAAAGACTTTTTATCATTTGTTTGTTCATTTTTTTGAGGATTTAACACATTATGAAAATGCCTTTTGGAAGACAATCAAAAACCTTTTGTTAAAACCATCGACCTTAACAAAGGAATATCTTTCCGGAAAACGATTGTCCTATTTGGCACCCGTACGACTTTATATTTTTATAAGTTTGATTACTTTTTTCTTAATCTCCATTTCATCCTCTAAAGATCCTTTCCAAATCACTGTTGAAAAAACAGAACCAAAAACGGCCTTGGAAGAAATAAATGAAAAGAGCAGTACATTTTTTGGATATCATTCTACTAAAGAATTGGATTCCATTCAGAATTCGGATTCAAAAACCGAAAAATTATCTCCTTTCAATTATTGGATTTTACATAAAGGATTGTCTATTATTGAAAGGAATTCTACACAAGAAATCATCGAAAAATTTAAGGAATCTTTCATTCATAATTTACCCAAATTATTGTTTTTATATATGCCCATTTTTGCGTTTTTACTTTGGATTTTTCATAGTAAAAAAAGATGGTACTATTTTGACCACGGGATATTTACACTTCATTATTTTTCGTTTTTGTTATTGATCACTCTAATGCTCTTTTTATTCGATAAAGCATTTTCATTGTTCGTCAATTCTGGTTTTCTAAGTTTTGCTTCAGGATCAATTAATTTTCTGGGATACAGCTGGATGGCTTATTATTTTTTTCCAGCACATCATCGGTTTTACGGCGAAACCCGAATCCTTTCGTTTATTAAAACGGTACTAATTTTTTTATTTAATTTTATAATTTTAACAATAATATTGCTGTTCTTTGCTTTTTATATATTTATAAATATACACTAATTAAAAAATGAAAAAATATCTAATCCTACTTCTCTTAGCTGCTACTTTTTCTTGTACTTCACAAAAGAACAGTATTAGTGAGGTTTCGCCAGTAAAATATATCAAAACCATCACTGAAGCAGATTTAAAAACGCATCTTTACATTGTGGCTTCTGATGAAATGGAAGGACGCGAAACAGGATCTCCAGGGCAAAAAAAGGCTGGTGACTATCTAATAAATCAGTACAAAAACAATAAAATTCCATTTCCAAAGGGAGCAACAGAGTATTACCAAAGAGTTCCCGCTGCTTATTTGAATGCCAAAAAAGATGAAAATTTGCCCGATTCTGAAAATATCTGGGCTTATATTGAAGGTTCTGAAAAACCCAACGAAGTTGTTGTCATTTCTGCTCATTATGATCACGTTGGGATGAAAAATGGTGAAATTTATAATGGTGCCGATGACGACGGTTCAGGTACAGTCGCTTTACTTGAAATAGCTCAAGCCTTCCAAATTGCAAAAAATGAAGGTAACGGGCCAAAGCGTTCCGTACTAATTCTTCACGTTACAGGAGAGGAACACGGACTTCACGGATCCCGTTATTATTCGGAAAACCCACTATTTCCTCTAGCCAACACCATAACCGATGTTAACATTGATATGATTGGACGAAGTGATGAATTCCACAAAGATTCTAATAATTATGTGTATTTAATTGGTTCCGATTATCTCTCGACTGATTTATACAACATTTGTGAAGATGCCAACAAGAATTATATCAATTTATTTATCGATTATAAATTCAATGACAGAAACGATCCTAATCGTTTTTATTATCGTTCAGACCATTATAATTTTGCCAAAAACGGTATTCCGTCGGTTTTCCTTTTTAATGGGGTTCACGCCGATTATCACAAACCTACGGATGAAGTCGAAAAAATTGAATTTGATGCTTTGACCAAAAGAACCCAACTTGCCTTTGCTATTGCTTGGGAATTAGCCAATAGAGACAATCGTCCTGTGGTTGATAAAAGTGGGAGTTAAGTTATTTTGAAATTAACATAAAGACAAAAGCCTCGAGAATTTCGAGGCTTTTGCATTTTTATATATTTCGGATTACAAATCTTCTTTAACATCGGCATCGGGAGCATTTTTGGCTACAGATGCAATTCCGTTGTCCCGAGCAGCTTCTGATTCGTACATTTCACTGTTTCCAATAATTTGCCCATTGCTAGCCTTAAGATTGAAATAAAATTTTCCGTTTTTGGATTCTAGTTTGTCGAATCTTGCTTCTACTTGCGAATTTTTTTGAACAGATTCGATTCCGTTTTCGCAAGCTGCTTTTGTAGCATAACCTTCGCTGGCAAGGATAACTTGACCATTTCCCGCTTTTAAAACAAACTGAAATTCATCGTTTTTTCTTTTGCTGATTAAAAATGTTCCCATAAATTTTGATTTAATTGATTAATTAGATGCAATTTAATAAAAATCAAATGAATTAAAAGTTAACAAATTAATAATTATTCATAGAAAATTTACAAAAAGTCTTGAATGGATTTTAATCTTTTGCAGTTACAATGTCATTTTGAGTAATTCTTTTTCCAGTCTATCGAAGTTTTCTTCGTTTTTATCCACTACAAAAGGTTTCAATTTATTGCATTCTTCAGGAGAATCAAAAATCATTCTAAAAATAATATTGGTTTGTTCGTTAGTAATTTCATCAAAAGCGGCCACAACTTGAAATAGAGGTTTTGAATGGCGTTTCCAAGCTATTAGACTCGGTTTCACAATTTTTATAAATTCGCATTCATTATGGTAATTTCCTTTGTCGGGGCCATGCATAATAAAACTCCATTTGCCGCCTGGTCTCAGATCAAACTCATTGAAAGTGTTTGTAAAACCTGCTGGTCCCCACCAATTTTTTAAATGATTTGGTTCTGTCCAAGCTCGGTAAACAAGTTCTCTGGGGGCATTTACAATTCGTGAACTAACAATTTCACATTCAGGTGTTGTCGAAAAGGTTTCTGCTGTCATTTTGTAAATCTTTTAGATGGTTTCGCTAATTTATAAAATAATTATTTCAAGAACGAAAGTTTAGTCCACAAAAAAAGCCTCGAATTTCTTCGAAGCTTTTGCATTCTGGGTGGCTGACCGGGTTCGAACCGGCGACCCTCGGCACCACAAACCAATACTCTAACCAGCTGAGCTACAACCACCATTTTTTAACGAGTGCAAATATAATACTTAAGTTTGCTTTTGCAAAGAAAAAATTCAAAAAATTACATCAAATCGCTTAAACTATTGACAGCCAAATATCTTTCGACCGTAAATCCCTCTGCATAATCTGTTCCTATTAATCTTCCTAAATCTTTGGGACGATAATTCAGGCTTTCCAAGAAGTTTTTTGAAGCAATTGGGGTTTCAGGTTCCTCAGAATTGGAGTTGTAAAACTGAGAACCGTAGGCTAATATTGATGCTACCCTTTTGTCATTGAATCCTGTAATATCTACCACAAAATCAGGGGTTAGATTTTTCCATTGCATATAATGATAGACTAATTTTGGTCGCCAAGCTTTTTGATTTTCCCCGTTTATTTCGGTTTCAATTTTCATTAAGCCCGATAGGAAACAAGCATCTGAAACTAACTGACTTCCTTTCCCGTGATCGATATGACGATCCTCAATGGCGTTGCAAATCACGATTTCGGGTTGGTATTTCCGAATCATTTTGATGATTTTCAGTTGATGTGCTTCGTCATTTACAAAAAAACCATCGCGCATATCCAGGTTTTCCCGAACAGAAACTCCCAATATTTTGGCAGCAGCAGCAGCTTCTTGATTCCGAATTTCGACCGAACCGCGAGTTCCTAGCTCACCACGAGTTAAATCAATAATACCTACTTTTTTTCCAAGCGAAATTTCCTTGGCTATGGTTCCACTACACCCTAATTCTACATCATCTGGATGTGCACCGAATGCTAATATGTCTAGTTTCATTTTTATAATTTTAGATTTGCTAAGCCAGTTCGCTGTGGCTCAGGTTAGATTTTAGATTCAATTTATGAATCTAAATTTAAAATTTTTTTCATCGTCATTGATTTATTAATGCTTTCCTCCCACTCTTTTTCGGGAATACTGTCCTTTGTGATGCCACAGCCCATAAATAAATGAATTTGAGCCTTATCAATTTGCATACAGCGCAAATTTACGAACAAATCGGTTTTATCTCCTATATTTAATTCTCCCAGAAAACCGGTGTAAAAAGTACGGTCATACTTTTCGTTTTCCAAGATAAATGCTTTGGATTTATCCTTTGGAAAACCACAAACTGCGGGCGTTGGATGCAATAATTGAATCACTTGTTGCAAACTGGAACTCGAATTCAATGTTCCTGAAATATCGGTTTTGATATGCCAAATACTGCCTGCTTTGAGGCTGTAAGGTTTTGAAACTAGAAGTTCGGAAGCCACATTTTTTAGTTTTTCTACTATATAATCGGTGACAAATTGTTGTTCTTCTTGTTCTTTTTTGAGCCAAACTACTTCATTGGAACCGGTATCTTTTTGGGTTCCTGCCAAAGCAATGGTTTTGAATTCAGATTCATTTGCCTTTACTAATTGTTCGGGTGTTGCACCCAACCAAGTTCCGACTTTCGGATGATAAAAACAATACACAAAAGTGGTCGGATACAATTGAACCAAGCTCTCAAAAGCAGTAATTACATCAAAATCCATCAAATTCAGGGACTCTTTGCGAGACAAAACTACTTTTTTGAATTCGTGATTTTCAATAGCCTGAATCCCTTTTTTGACTAAGTTTTCGAATTGTCTTTGAGCAGCTTCATCCGATAAATGGCGTTCTTTCTCTTGAATTACAATTTCTTTTTTTTGGAAAACAGTAGTAATTATTTCGGACTCTTTTTCGGGAATCAAAACTGTTTTAGTTCCATCAAAAGAAGCGAAAATGAACCCTTTTTCGGTATAATCAGTTACGGAATAAAGTGTATCATTTTTCTGAAAAAGACCTATACTATTAGTGTCTTTTGGCTTTTTATAAAGTACAAAAGGAAGATTTTGTGCCAAATGATTCTTGGCTTTATCTAAAATTTGTTTCATTATTATTCTTTGCTTTTTCTTTTAGGCAAAACCATCGTGGTCAATTTACAAATCGAAATTAGCGATTCGTTTTCGTCGGTGATGCGAATTTCCCATAGGTGAATACTACTGCCTTTGTGAATAATTCTTGCCGTCGCTGTTACTATTCCATTGCGTTTTGATTTGACATGATTGGCCGAGATTTCGATTCCACGCACTTCACTATGTTCCCCATTTACAAATAGAAACGAAGCTGCACTGCCTACACTTTCGGCTAAAGCTACGGTTGCTCCACCGTGTAGTAATCCCATAGGTTGGTGAACCGAAGGATTTACTGGCATTGTGGCTACTAAAAAATCAGGTCCAGCATCGGTATATTTGATATTTAGTGTTTGCATCAAAGTATTTTCTGAAATAGAATTGCAATACTGCAGTATTTTTTCTTTGTCGAATGTCATTGATTTTGCTTTAAAAGTGTAAATTTAGATAAAAGACAGTAAAAACAATTGTTAATCTATCTTCAAATTTTAATTTCCTTCTTTAATTACCATTAGAATTTCCTATTTTTACAAAAAAATCAATCGAAATGCGTCAGTTTACATTTTTGTTTTTTATTGGAATCCTTATAGCACTTAGTTCTTGTAGAACTGATTTTGAAACTGTAGCAAGTACAGGAGATTTAAAATTTTCGAGAGATACTATTTATTTAGATACTGTTTTTACTGATATTGGTTCAAGTACCTATACCTTAAAAGTTTATAATAACAGTAAAAATGACATCACCATTCCGACCATTCAATTAGGAAAAGGACTCAATTCAAAATACAGAATGACCGTTGATGGTACGCAAGGGGAACAAGGAAAAATATTCAATAATGTCAATCTTTTGGCCAAAGACAGCATGTATATTTTTGTGGAAACCACTGCCAATATTGCCGATGCCAATCCAACCGATTTTCTTTACACCGACCAAATTTTGTTTGATGGTGGTACCAATCTCCAAAAAGTGGAATTGGTGACGCTGATTCAGGATGCGATATTTTTGTATCCGCAACGTAATGATGATGGAACAACCGAATCACTTCCTATTGGTGAAGATGAAATTTATGGTTTCTTTTTAGATGAAAATGATCCGGTAAATGGCAATGAATTGAAATTTACCAAGCAAAAACCGTATGTAATTTATGGTTATGCGGCGGTTCCTTCTGGGAAAACTGTCAGCTTTGATCCCGGAACGAGAGTCCATTTTCACGCTGATTCAGGACTTATTTTAGCAACAAATGCTTCATTGAATGTAAATGGAACCACTTCAACAACCGATAAAATGGAGAATGAAGTTGTTTTTGAAGGCGATCGATTGGAACCTGATTTCTCGGATGTTCCCGGACAATGGGGAACTATTTGGCTTACCGACGGAAGTACCAATCATAAAATAAATCATTTAACCATAAAAAATGCGGCGATTGGTTTATTGATTCAAAACAATGACGGAACCACCGTAGATATAAAAAACACCCAAATTTACAATTCTTCTAATTACGGAATTCTTGGACAAACAGCGAAAATTAGTGGCGAAAATTTAGTCATCAATGATGCTGGATTAGGCGGTTTGGCTTGTACTTACGGTGGAGATTATAAGTTTACTCATTGTACTTTCAATAATAACTGGAACAGTTCAAACCAAGTAGCTCTTCTGGTAAATAATTATTTTACAGGTGCCACTCCTGAAGTTAAAGATTTAACAGCTGCCACTTTCAATAATTGTATTATTTATGGTTCGTATTCCAACGAAATGATTTTGAATAAAAAAACGGGAGCTGCCTTTGTTTATCAATTCAACAATTGCTTGATTAAGTTCAACAATGATTCAAATCAATACACCAATCATCCTGAATATCAATTTACTACCGACCCGTTACATTATAACGCTATCATCCAAAATAAAGACCCCAAATTCTTCAAAATTTCAGAAAACAAACTGAATATTGACGAAACTTCTGCGGCTTTCGCCAAAGGAAATGCAACTTATCTAATTCCGTTGGATATTTTGGGACTAACCAGAACTTTGCCCCCGGATTTAGGTGCTTATCAAAATAAGCCTTTTCCTAAATGATAGTATTAAATTAACATTCAAACTGGTTAAATCCATTTGACTTTTATCTAATTTTGCACTTTTAAAAAAATCAACAAACACTTTATTAAATAGCATTCAATGAACCTAAAATTACTTTTTACCGCATTCTTATTTTCTTTGATTTCCTACGCACAAATTCCCGCAGGATATTATTCTTCAGCTACAGGTACGGGATACACATTAAAAACAAATTTATACAATATCATCAAAGGCCATACAGACAGAGGTTATGATGGCTTATACACAACTTATCTAGCCTCGGACAGAGATTATTTTTATGAAAATGATGGAACTGTTTTAGATATGTATTCTGAAAATCCAACAGGAATTGATCCTTACAATTATTCTACTTCATCATCAACAGATAAATGTGGTAATTATTCAGTTGAGGGCGATTGTTACAACAGAGAACACATAATTCCACAATCAGTTTTTAATAAAAATGCTCCAATGGTTTCTGATGCCCATTCCATTACGCCAACCGATGGTAAAGTAAACGGTCTTCGAAGTGCTTTTCCTCACGGAATCGTTGCTTCTGCTTCTAAAACTACTTTAAACGGAAGTAAACTAGGTTCTAGCGGTGTTTCTGGATATTCAGGAACAGTTTTCGAACCAATTGACGAATTCAAGGGTGATATTGCCCGAATGTATTTGTATTTTGCTACTCGTTACCAAAATACCGTTTCTGGTTATAGTTTTGATATGTTTGATGGATCAAGTGATCAAGTTTTTACAACTTCTTTTTTGAATATGTTGTTGACTTGGCATGCACAAGACCCTGTTAATGCTAGAGAAATTGCTCGTAACAATGCCATTTATGCCCGTCAAAACAATAGAAATCCTTTTATTGATCATCCTGAATATGCACAAGCCATTTGGAATCCAGTTGCCGATATTTTAGCACCAACAGCTCCAACAAATTTAGCTGTTACAGGAACTACATCTAGTACTGTTTCTCTAAGTTGGTCTGCTGCCACTGATAATATCGCCGTAACTAGTTATGATATTTTTATGGATGGAGTTTTCAAAACTTCGGTTTCCAGTTCAAATCTAACTGCTACAATAACAGGACTTTCAGCTTCGACAGCATATTCTTTCTATGTTGTTGCAAAAGATGCTGCAGTAAATTCATCTCCTGCAAGTACTACTGTAAATGGTACAACGACTATTGTTATTCCTGATATGGAAATTCCAACAACACCAACTAACATAGCTGTTACTGGAAGTTCTTCAAGTACAGTATCTTTGAGTTGGACTGCCAGTACCGATAATATTGGAGTAACTAGTTATGATGTTTATGTGAACTCTACTTTTAAAACTACTGTTTCTGGAACAACTGCAATTGTAAATGGACTTACACCTGTAACAACCTATTCTTTTTATGTAGTAGCGAAAGATGCAGCCGGAAATTCTTCAAATCAAAGCAATGCAATAGACGGAACAACTACTATAATTTCATCCTCTTGCGCCAACGAAAGTTTCGAAAATATTCCTACTGCTGCTTCATCCTATGGAACACAAACTTGGACGGGAGACTCGGGGTTGAATTGGACTGCAACTGATGCACGTACTGATATCAACATAAATTCAAGAGCAATTTTAGTTCGAAATGGTTCACTATCGGCTTCAACCTCTGCAGATGGAATTGGAAGTTTAACAGTCACAACACAACAGTTTTATACTGGAAATAGTGGAACCTTTAATCTTCGTGTCAATGGAACTATTGTGGGTACCATTCCATATAGTACTGCCTCTGCTACTACTACAATATCAGGAATTAATATTGCAGGCGATGTAATTATTAGTATCACCGACAATAGTAATCTCAATGAAATTACAAAAAGCCGTGTTGCTTTTGATGATCTTTCCTGGACTTGTTATTCTGGATTAGGGCTTGAAACTTTAAGCCAAAAGGAATTTAAAATATATCCAAATCCATCAAACGGTGATTTCAATATTGTTTTTGATGATTCTAATGGTTTTCATTCCGTTGAAATATTCTCTTTATTGGGACAAAAAGTTTTCGAAAAAAACAACACACAGAGCTCTTCAATATCAATAAACAATCTTCAAAAAGGCACTTATTTGATAAAGGTCACGAAAGATTCTAAATCTAGGACAGAGAAGATTATCATTAACTAAATTCTAAAGCGTCTCGATAAAAATCGGGACGCTTTTTTTTTAAATCTTAATTGATTAAATTTGCGCACAAAACAACACTAACTTCCCTATTACAATGATTCATTTCTTTGAAAACCAAAGCAAGACTCTTTTTGCAGTTCACACGAGCGAAAGCGAAATTTCGATTGAAGACATTTCAAAACTCAACTGGCTTTTTGCCGACGCTAATAAAATTGAAGAATCCGTACTGACGGATTTTTTTGTTGGCCCTCGCGCTACAATGGTTACGCCTTGGAGTACAAACGCTGTTGAGATTACTCAAAATATGGGTATTTCTGGTATCATTCGAATTGAAGAATTCCAAAGAGTAGCTGCTGATTTTACTGATTTCGATCCAATGCTTTCGCAAAAATACACCGAGTTGAATCAAGATATTTTCACGATTCACATTCAACCAGAAGCGATTTTAAATATTGATGATATTGCTGCTTACAACCAATCAGAAGGTTTGTCATTAAGTGCTGAAGAAGTAGAATACTTGGATAATTTGGCCACTAAATTAGGACGAAAACTAACTGATTCCGAAATTTTCGCTTTCTCCCAAGCCAATTCAGAGCACTGTCGCCACAAGATTTTCAACGGAACTTTTGTTATTGATGGTGTTGAAAAAGAAACGTCTCTTTTTAAATTAATCAAAAAAACATCGCAGGAAAATCCTAACGATATTGTTTCGGCTTACAAAGACAATGTAGCTTTTGTAAAAGGACCAAGAGTGCAACAATTTGCTCCCAAAACTGCCGACAAAGCCGATTTTTATGAAATAAAAGAATTTGATTCGGTTATATCCTTGAAAGCAGAAACACATAACTTTCCAACCACTGTTGAGCCTTTCAACGGAGCCGCAACAGGTTCAGGAGGAGAAATTAGAGATAGATTAGCAGGTGGACAAGGTTCGTTGCCAATGGCAGGAACTGCAGTTTATATGACTTCTTATTCTCGTTTGCCCTTCGACTCCGCTCAGGATGACAAACCTTGGGAAAACGGAATGGAAGAACGAAAATGGTTGTATCAAACGCCAATCGATATCTTGATTAAAGCGTCTAACGGAGCGTCTGATTTTGGAAATAAATTTGGACAACCTTTGATTACAGGTTCGGTTTTAACTTTCGAACACGAACACTTCGACGAGCTCAGTGTGACGGGTAGAAAATTGGGTTACGATAAAGTAATTATGCAAGCGGGTGGAATTGGTTACGGAAAACTGGATCAAGCCATCAAACACAAACCACAAGAAGGCGACAAAATCGTTATTTTGGGTGGAGAAAATTATAGAATTGGAATGGGTGGAGCTGCAGTTTCCTCTGCCGATACTGGAGCGATGAGTTCCGGGATCGAGTTGAATGCTGTACAACGTTCGAATCCTGAAATGCAAAAACGGGCTGCCAACGCCATTCGCGGTTTGGTGGAAAGTGACCATAATCCAATTGTTTCCATTCACGATCACGGAGCTGGCGGACACTTGAACTGTCTTTCGGAATTGGTGGAAGAAACAGGTGGATTAATCGATTTGGATAAATTGCCAGTGGGCGATCCTACCCTTTCGGCAAAAGAAATTATAGGTAACGAATCCCAAGAAAGAATGGGATTGGTTATTGGCAAAAAAGACATCGACTTACTTCAAAAAATTGCAGACCGTGAGCGTTCGCCAATGTACCAAGTAGGTGACGTTACAGCAGATCACCGTTTTACATTCGAGTCTAAAACTACGGGTTTAAAACCAATGGATTATGCCTTGGAAGATTTCTTTGGAAGTTCTCCAAAAACCATAATGACGGATAAAACCATCCATTACAATTATCCAGCATTAGAATATGATGTAAAAAATATATCCACTTATTTAGAACAAATTTTGCAATTAGAAGCCGTTGCCTGTAAAGACTGGTTGACCAACAAAGTCGATCGTTGCGTGGGTGGAAAAGTAGCCAAACAACAATGTGCCGGACCTTTGCAATTGCCTTTGAACAATTGTGGTGTGGTTGCTTTGGATTATCTAGGAAAAGAAGGAATCGCGACCTCGATTGGGCACTCTCCTATTGCTTCCTTAATTGACCCAGTGGCAGGAACAAGAACAGCTATTGCAGAATCTTTATCGAATATTGTTTGGGCACCCATCAAAGACGGAATGAAGGGGATTTCATTGTCAGCCAACTGGATGTGGGCTTGTAAAAACGAAGGAGAAGACGCTCGTTTATATGCTGCCGTTGAAGCCTGTTCTGACTTTGCAATCGAATTAGGAATCAACATTCCAACTGGGAAAGATTCACTTTCGATGAAACAAAAATATCCAAACGATGAAGTAATTGCACCGGGAACTGTAATTATTTCGGCTGGTGGTAATTGTACTGATATCAGAAAAGTGGTAGAGCCTGTTTTACAAAAAGACGGAGGTTCTATTTATTATATCAATTTGTCTCAAGACGACTTCAAATTAGGTGGTTCTTCATTGGCTCAAACCTTGAATTCGATTGGAAATGAAGCACCAACTATCACGGATGCCGCTTTCTTCAAAAATGCATTCAATACTATTCAAGAATTGATTTTAGACAATCAAATCTTGGCGGGTCACGACATTGGAAGTGGTGGTTTGATTACCACTTTGTTGGAAATGTGTTTTGCTGATGTGAATTTGGGAGCGAAAATCGACTTCTCCGTTTTTGAAGAAAAAGATATCATCAAATATTTATTCTCTGAAAATATTGCGGTGGTTTTCCAAGCCAAAGAAGATGCAACTGTTGAAAACGTATTGAATAACAAAGGAATTTCGTTCTACAAATTAGGAAAAGCTACTAGCAATGGAATTTTAGACTTCGGTCCTTGTCAATTAGACATTGCGAAATACAGAGACATTTGGTTTAAAACTTCATTCTTATTAGACCAAAAACAAGCCAAAAACGGAACAGCTCAGGCACGTTTCGACAATTATAAAAACCAAGCGTTAAATTACACTTTTCCAACTCATTTTACAGGAAAAGCACCAGTTATCGACGCTTCAAAACCACGACCAAAAGCAGCCATCATCCGCGAGAAAGGAAGTAATTCCGAGCGAGAAATGGCCAATGCAATGTACTTAGCAGGTTTTGACGTGAAAGATGTTCATATGACCGATTTGATTTCGGGACGTGAAAATCTGGAAGACATTCAATTTATTGGAGCAGTTGGTGGATTTTCGAATTCTGATGTTTTGGGTTCTGCCAAAGGTTGGGCTGGAGCGTTTTTATACAACGAAAAAGCCAAAACCGCTTTGGACAATTTCTTCAAAAGAGAAGATACTTTGTCGGTGGGAATCTGTAACGGTTGCCAGTTGTTGATGGAATTGGAAAAAATAAATCCAGAGCACGAAGTTCACGGAAAAATGCTCCATAACGACAGTCACAAACACGAAAGTATTTTTACGTCGGTGACGATTCAAGAAAACGAATCAGTGATGTTATCGACTTTGGCGGGAAGCACTTTGGGCGTTTGGGTTTCGCACGGTGAAGGAAAGTTCCATTTACCAATAGGAGAAGAAAACTACAACATTGTTGGGAAATACGGATACGACAGTTATCCAGCCAATCCTAATGGTTCTGACTTTAATACGGCAATGCTTTGCGATACAACTGGAAGACATTTAGTTATGATGCCACACATTGAGCGTTCGACTTTCCAATGGAACTGGGCACATTATCCTAAAGACAGAAATGACGAAGTTACACCTTGGCACGAAGCTTTTGTGAATGCTAGGTTGTGGGTTGAGAAACATTAAAAAGCAAATCTTATAAATAGAAAAAGCGTCCCGATACATCGGGACGCTTTTCTTGTTTAATCGGTTTTCAGATTAGAATTTGTAACCTATCGTTGCTTGATACCACATATTTTTATAACGTGGTGTTGAAGAATTTCCATCGCCTTCATTGGTTTTAATATCCCAACCGGCTCTCAAACCTAAAACAAAATTATCAGTAAGGTTGACGTCAGCACCACCTGTTAAACCCATAATGTTTTTAGTGATGTCCTCATTGTCGAACTCTTGTTGTTGTGTAGAACTAATTGTTCCACCTGTAAATTCGTCTTTTTGTTTCAACAAATAGGAGAATTGAGGTCCAAATAACAAAGTTAACTGTCCAATTGGTTTCACTGCAAATAAAAGTGGAACATCAATAAAATCGGTAGTTCTGGTCATGCTATAAGTACTTCCGAAATAGGTTCCAGTAGATTTAAACCCTTTTTGAGAATATAAAATCTCAGGTTGAATACCAATAAACTTTCCTAATGGAATGGCTACAAAAGCACCAGCTGCAAATCCAAATTTACCATCGGCTACAAAATCCTCGTTGTCTGAATCATACACATTTGAATAATTGGTACCCGCTTTAATACCAAAAGATACTGCACTACGATTGTCTGTAGATTGTGCATTTGAATTCGTTACCGAAATAGTAACTAATGCAATCATTAAGATTACTTTTTTCATTTTATTTAAATTTAAGTTATAAACGCATTATTAATTATTCTGCAAAGATGGCTGCGTCTTTAGGATTGTAGCTTACAGAATAATCAGTAAAAGTTACATAATTGCTACATATTCTTTATAAACGTTAAGAAAAACTAAAAGCGAAATTTTGAATACTTTTGGCAACTTAATTTGTGATTAAAAAAATAGAAATCTATTTATTTTTGTAGAGTTGATTTATTTCGACTGCTTTTTTTATAAAAAAGACAAAAACATCATATTTTTTACTAATTTGCATAAAAATATTAATAAACTCAAGATGACCAATATCACCAGATTATTTGATTTTCCTTATTTCCAATTAGAGCATTACAACATTCCAGATGCGTTGGTTACCAAGTATAACGGTGTTTGGGTAAAAACATCTACCGAAGAATATATTGCAAAAGCCAATGCCATTTCAAGGGCGTTATTGCGATTGGGAGTTCAAAAAGACGATAAAATTGCCGTAATTTCCAGCAATAATAGAACCGAATGGAATATTATGGATATTGGAATTCTGCAAATCGGTGCACAAAATGTTCCTATCTATCCCACAATTTCCGAAACGGATTACGAATACATATTGAATCATTCCGGTTCGACCTACTGTTTCGTATCGGATGCAGAAGTATTGCGAAAAGTAAATTTAATAAAATCCAATCTAACCAATCTAAAGGATGTGTTTTCCTTTGATGAAATCGAAGGTTCCAAAAATTGGAAAGAACTACTTATCCTTGGCGAAGACCAAAGCAATCAAGATGTTGTCGAAGACCGAAAAAACAATGTCAAACCCGAAGATTTAGCGACTATAATTTACACTTCAGGAACAACGGGGAAACCCAAAGGCGTTATGCTATCGCATAAAAATATTGTATCCAATGTCTTGGATAGCGCTCCAAGAATTCCATTCGAGAAAGGAAAAAGCCGGGCCGTGAGTTTCTTGCCCATTTGCCACATTTTCGAAAGAATGATTTTGTATTTATACCAATATTATGGTGTTTCTGTTTATTTTGGGGAATCTATCGACAAAATAAGTGACAATATCAAAGAAGTAAAACCTAACGTAATGACTGCCGTTCCTAGACTTCTTGAAAAAATATACGACAGTATTTATTCAAAAGGCTTACAACTAAAAGGCATTAAAAGAAAATTATTCTTTTGGGCAATCGATTTAGGATTAAAATACGAACCTTACAAAGCCAACGGATTTTGGTATGAAACCCAATTAAAAATAGCCCGAAAACTCATTTTTAGTAAATGGAAAGAAGGTTTGGGAGGCAATCTGGATTTATTGGTTTCTGGAAGTGCCGCTTTGCAGCCAAGGCTTGCCCGAGTATTTGCTGCCGCAGAAATACCAGTAGTTGAAGGCTATGGATTAACCGAAACCTCTCCTGTAATTGCAGTAAATGATATGAGAAACTTTGGTTTCAGAGTGGGAACTGTTGGAAAATTAATCAATAATGTGGAAGTTAAAATTGCCGAAGACGGAGAAATCCTCTGCAAAGGACCTAATGTTATGATGGGCTACTACAAAGACGAAAATTTGACTAGCGAAGCCCTTCGCGACGGTTATTTTCACACGGGTGACATTGGAGAATTTGACAGTGAAGGATTTCTTAAAATTACAGATCGAAAGAAAGAAATGTTCAAAACCTCTGGAGGTAAATACATTTCACCTCAATTATTGGAAAATGCAATGAAACAATCCCGTTTTATCGAACAAATCATGGTCATTGGCGATGGTCAAAAAATGCCGGCAGCTTTCATTCAACCTAACTTTGGATTCATTAAAGAATGGGAAAGACTCCACGGAATTGCTGTAGGCACAACTAATGAAGAAATAATTTCCAATCCCAAAGTGATTGAACGTATTCAGGAAGAAATTGACATTCTGAATGAAAAATTTGGTAATTGGGAAAAAATAAAACGCTTTGAATTAACACCCGATGTATGGTCTATAAGTGGAGGCGAGCTTACTCCTACCCTTAAACTCAGACGAAAAATTGTCATGGAAAAATATATTGACTTGTTCCATAAAATTTATAACTAACGTTTAAAATTTTCATCTATGAAAATAAAATTATTAATCAGTACATTTATAATGCTACTTTTATTTTCTGGATGCAAAGAGAATAAACAAGAAGATGCTGTAAAAGCCAACTATAATAATTATTCAAATAGTGAGGATCAATCTACAGGTGGTATCAAAATGATTCCCATAAACACTCCTATTGGAAAATTCAAGGTTTGGACCAAAAGAGTTGGTAATAATCCAAAAATAAAAGTGCTTCTGCTTCACGGAGGACCCGGTGGAACTCACGAATTCTTTGAAAGTTTTGATGGCTATTTTCCCAATGAAAGTATAGAATACATTTACTATGACCAACTTGGTTCTTATTACAGTGACCAACCCAATGATAACAGACTTTGGACCACAGATCGATTTGTTGATGAAGTAGAACAAGTTCGAAAAGCTTTAAAATTGGATAATACCAATTTTTATCTATTAGGGCAATCTTGGGGAGGAATTCTAGCGATGGAATATGCCCTAAAATATCAAAAAAATCTAAAAGGTTTGATTATTTCCAATATGATGGCAAGCGCACCAGCTTACAATAAATATGCAGAGGAAGTACTGGGTCCGAAATTACCTCCTTCAGTTTTCAATCAAATCAAAACATTTGAAAAAAACAAAGAGTACTCCAATCCGAAATATACTGAACTGCTATTCAAATACTATTACACAGAACATATTCTGAGAATGCCAATTGAAGAGTGGCCTGAATCCATAAATAGGGCCTTCAAACATTTAAATCCAAATGTATATGTTTATATGCAAGGCCCAAGTGAGTTTGGAATAACCGGAGATGCTACTTTAAAAGATTGGGATATCACTTCAAAATTAAAAACATTGACGGTTCCTACTTTAGCTATTGGTTCAAAATACGATACTATGGATCCAGAGCATATGAAGTGGATTTCGAAAGAAGTGCAAAATGGTCGTTTTTTATACTGTCCTAACGGAAGCCATTGCTCTCAATATGACGATCAGGAGCATTATTTTCCTGGGTTGATACAATTCTTGAAAGATGTTGATAATGGAGATTTTAATAAATCCAATTAAAATTTCACTATTCATTTAGACCGAAGAGGATCGACGAATAATAATTTAATTTGTTATAAACTGTTACCAAAAATTAAATCCAAATAATAAGATCATAATTTCCAAACTCCTCAAAATTTGAGGAGTTTTTTTAAAAATAAATAAATAATTTAAAAAAAATTAATTTTATTATGCGTGCATAGTATTTTTAATTATCTTTGAAAACGTTATAGTAAAAATATGAAAGATAAAACAATAGATTATATTCTTCGAGCCACTTGGCAAGCTGTATCCAGAATGTACAATGAAGAAGCAACAAAGTATGGCGCAACAATGGCAACAGGTTTTACTTTGCTGAGTATCGATAAAGAAGGCGGAACACCTTCAACAGCCTTAGGTCCGAAGATGGGAATGGAGGCAACAAGCTTAACAAGAACCTTAAAAAACATGGAAGAAAAAGGGTTAATTTATAAAAAACCAAACCCTGTTGACGGCCGTGGTGTGTTGATTTATTTAACCGAATTTGGAAAAGAAAAACGTGAATTATCAAAAAATACTGTTCTCCAATTTAATGATGCTGTAAAGCAAAATGTTACTCCTGAACAACTTCAAAATTTTGTAGAGGTTTCAGAAATCATCAACGAATTAATTTCCGAAAAGAAAATATTTTAAATCCATAAAATGTATTCTCTCGAAATATTATTTTTTGACCAATTACAACAAACAAAAAATATAAACTGTTTATAATGAAAAGAACTATTAAAAAAGTAGCAGTAATCGGATCTGGAATTATGGGGT
>Ga0209717_1000275_pt1 | contig 64732 bp, 62 predicted proteins | sample AD_UKC048_MetaG_FD_184418 | JGI IMG/M metagenome (GOLD analysis project Ga0209717, IMG submission 184418) | Active sludge microbial communities of municipal wastewater-treating anaerobic digesters from USA - AD_UKC048_MetaG (SPAdes) (version 2) | ecosystem: Engineered > Bioreactor > Anaerobic >...
CAATTTTCAACTTCGCGGTTTGGAAAGTTTTGAAGATCAAAGATTTATTCAAAATTATACCGAAACCAACGAAATTAAATTGTTTTTAACGCAATTTGATACCGAGGCTTTCGCCAATGATTATAAACTTTCTACTCAAGTTGCCGCTCGTGAGTTGCGATACAACTGGTTTTACGAGCTTTTGGAGACTGAAAACTACGATTATATTTTAACAGCACACCAAGCGGACGACAATTTAGAAACTTTTCTTATACACCTAGTTCGCGGAACCGGAATTGATGGGCTAACTGGAATTCCATCGCAAAATGAGAAAGTAATTCGCCCACTTTTGATTTTTTCTAGGTCAGAAATCGAGCAATATGCTAAGGATAATGCTGTCGAATGGAGGGAAGACAGCAGTAATGCTTCGGATAAATACTTGCGAAATAAAATCAGGCATAATTTGGTTCCTATATTGAAGGATTTGAATCCTGATTTTTTATCTTCTTTTCAAAAAACTCAAAATTATTTGCAAGAATCCAAAGGAATGGTCGATGATGCCTCGTTTTTGGTTTATCAGCAAGTGGCCAAAGAAAAAGGAACCGAAATTCATTTTGATTTGAATCAATTAAAAAAACTCCCCAATTATAAGTCGTATTTGTATCATTGGTTCAACGGATTTAGATTTTCGGCTTGGGAAGATATTTATGATTTGATTAACGGTCAATCGGGTAAACAGATATTTTCGAATGAATTTCGATTGTTGAAAAATAGAGATTTTCTTATTTTAAGTCCAATTAATTCAGAGGATGAAAACGAAGAATATTTTATCAATAAAAACCAAAAAGAAGTTAAAATTCCCTTAAATCTTTCGTTTAGTAAAGTAGCTGACATTTCAAATGTTTCAAATACAACTATATTTGCCGATGAAGACAAGTTGTGGTATCCATTAGTACTGCGCCGCTGGAAGGATGGCGATACTTTTCAACCTTTAGGGATGGATGGAAAATCAAAAAAAGTCAGCAAATTTTTTAAAGACGAAAAATTGTCTTTGATTGAAAAAGAAAAAGCGTGGCTTTTGTGTTCGGATAATGAAATAGTTTGGATTGTAGGAATTCGACAAGACGAACGTTTTAAAATAAAAAATACAACCAAAAATATACTTAAAATACAATTGAAATAATGCGAAAAATTATTGTTGCACTTCTTACTTTTTTGGCCTTCGCCAATGGAAATTCGCAAATACTTGATCCTGTAAAATGGACAACCAAAATCGAAAAAAAATCTGAGACCAACTATATTCTTACTTTTAATGGAATTATAGAAAATGAATGGCATATGTATTCCCAGTTTACTCCAGAAGGTGGGCCACTGCCAATGGAAGTGATTTTTGAAAATCAAAAAGGAAATTACAAATTGATTGGCAAAGCCAAAGAAGGAAAAACGACAACAGCATACAACGATGTTTTTGAAGTAAACGAGACTTTTTTTGTAAAAAACGCTCAAATTCAGCAGGAGATTGCTTTGACAAATCCCAAAATCAAGACGATTGAAGTCGCTTTAAATTATCAAGTTTGCAAACAATCTTGTATTAATTTGGAGAAGAAATTTAGCTTTGACATTCCATCAGTTACTAAAACTGAGGTTTTGCCCATTCAAACTGACACGACTAAAAAGGAAGAAATCACTTCAAAACCAGAAGAAGTACAAAAAGCTGTTGTTTCAGAACCAAAAGAAATAAAAAACACTTCAAAACCAGAAACTCAAAAAGGATTATGGACCATATTCCTGATTGCATTTCTTTCAGGATTTGCCGCATTGTTGACTCCTTGTGTTTTTCCGATGATTCCAATGACGGTAAGTTTTTTTACAAAACAGAGTAAAACTAGAGCCAAAGGGATTGAAAACGCCATTATTTATGGTATTTCAATTATCTCTATTTATGTGATATTAGGATTATTGGTCACTTGGATTTTTGGAGCAGATGCTTTGAATGCTTTATCAACCAATGTGTGGTTTAATCTAATTTTCTTCCTTTTATTAATAGTTTTTGCGGTTTCATTTTTGGGAGCCTTTGAGATTATGTTACCCAATTCTTGGGCAAATAAAGTCGATAGCCAAGCCGACAGAGGCGGAATTATTGGCATTTTATTTATGGCTTTAGCATTAGCTATTGTTTCATTTTCTTGTACAGGACCAATTGTTGGAACGTTATTAGTTGAAGCTGCTTCGAAAGGCGGAATTGCTCCGATAGTGGGAATGTTTGGTTTTTCTTTAGCATTAGCTTTGCCATTTATGCTTTTTGCCATGTTTCCGGGTTGGTTGCATTCTTTGCCAAAATCGGGTGGATGGCTTAATACGGTAAAAGTAGTTTTAGGGTTTCTAGAATTGGCTTTGGCATTCAAATTTTTATCCAATGCAGATTTGGTTTTGCAATTGCATTTATTAGAAAGAGAAGTGTTTTTGACTATTTGGATAGCCGTTTTCGGAACTTTAGCCTTCTATTTGTTCGGAAAAATTACTTTGCCACATGACAGCCCAATGGCACACATTTCAGTTGGTCGATTATCGCTTGGATTAGTGGTTTTATCGTTTACCATTTATATGATACCAGGACTTTGGGGAGCACCATTAAAATTGATTAATGCTTTTCCGCCGCCAATGGAATATAGCGAAAGTCCTCTTGGATTTGGTGGTTCAGGAAATCATTCTCCGACAGCAATTTTGCCTGATGGTGCTAAATTGGGGCCGCATCAAATAGTGGTTTTTGATGATTATGATAAAGGTTTGGCGTATGCCAAAACGGTAAACAAACCTATAATGCTCGATTTTACAGGTTTTGCCTGTGTAAATTGTAGAAAAATGGAAAATAATGTTTGGTCTGACAAGCGAGTTTTATCCATTTTGAAAAATGATATAGTATTGATATCATTATATGTTGACGACAAACGAGAATTACCAAAAAACGAACAATTTATTTCGAAAACTACAGGTTCAGAAATTGAAACCATTGGAGATAAATGGACTGATTTTATGATTACAAAATACAAAACCAATACGCAACCATTGTATGTTTTGACGGATTTAGCAGGAAATAGTTTGAATGAAACTATACCAACAATAAGTTATACAACTGTTGAAGAATATGAAAGTTGGTTGAAAACTGGAATTTCTAAGTTCAAGAAATAATTTAAAACCCATTTAATGATAAAGCTTCCTGACTAAAATAGCAGGAAGTTTTGAATTACTTTTTTTTATAAAATTTCAATTGGTTCAGCATATTTTTTAATTTTTTTCCAGGTCTAAAAACAATAGAACTCCTCGAAATATTTTTAGCGGTAACCTCCTCAGCGCTCGGGCTACTGGTACCTTGAACACTAACCTGAAACGAGCCGAGCTGTCCTAAACGAACAATATTTCCTTGGTCTAACGATTTACATATTTCAGTAACCAAACCGATAATAACTGCAGAACAATCTGAGGGTGTGGCGGAGCAACTATCAGAAACACGTTCCGATAATTCTTCTAAATCGACAACACCGCTTTGGGTGGTTCTGGGATAATACAGTAATGGATTTTGCGGTTGACTGGGATTTGTTTTTCCCACAGCGGTAAAAGGGACTGCCATAAAGTTGATTTTTTAATGAATAGGGTGCGTTAGTCAGTTGTTGCATTACAAAGATACATTTTTATACTGCTGATGCTTCCATTTGACCGCCGTTATTTTATAATTCGACCGCCCTCCTTTTATAAAGTGAAGGCGGTCAATTAAAACAGACTTCTTTATCTTTTTCAAAGATTGTCTTTGTCTTCCTTGATTTGTGAGCTGATTCCTTCCATTTTCTCCCGAATATACTCGAATAGTGCCTCATTTGTAAAACTAAAAAAGAAGTGAGACAACTAGATAAAGCTTCGCTTTTTTTGTTTTATTTTGAAATCAGTTTTGTGAGGTTCTATTTATCAAAAAATAATCGATTTCTATCTCTTAAATTGCCTTTTGCAGCCTATTTTTTATTAGATTTGTTTCAACAAAAATAATTATTCTCTTTTAGAAAATAAAATCTTCAAAAAAAGTAAAAAATCCTGATCGCTTTATGCAAATTATCCATAAAATTGATGGTTTTCTATTTACCATTTTTCCTAAAATAGTACGGGGGGGGGGTAATAGCTTATTAATCAATGAGTTAAAAAAATACTATACTTTTGGTCCTTTTTCGCCAAAAGTTTCCATTACCGAGGATTGGGTTACTATAGAAATAGACACTTCCACTATTCTTGCCCAAGATGCCGATTACCGCAAAACGGTTGCCCTTTGCGAAAGAGGGAATTACCAAGAAGCCAAACCCATTCTACAAAATCTTATCGCCAACAATCCTACCAATTCGGAATTTCACCGAATTATGGGACAAATTCTTTCTGATGAAGGTCAGCAGGACGAAGCCATCAATTGTTTGATTGACGCTTTGCGTTGGGATTCCAGGAATCATTGGGCTTTGTTGATGATGGGGAATATTCAGGCCAAATTCCTTAAGGATGTTCCCACCGCCCTAAAATATTACGATCAGGCACTACTGGTTAACCCAACCGACTACATCAGTTTATCGAATGTGGCGTATTTACTATTTCAAGAAAACAAACTCGAAGAAGCCAAAAAATACGCTTGGGATTCCTGTAAAATTTCAGATAGTTATCCTAATACGGCTTTCATTTTGGCATTAATAGCCGAAAAAGAAAACGATTTACATTCCGCTTTTTATAGTTGTATTGAATGTCTGAAACGGTCCAAAAGCATTGATGAATTGTACCAAAACGCATTCAGAAAAGCCTTTGACATAGCCAATAAAATTGCAGGTGATTTTGATGGTAAAAAAATATTCTTCAAATACCGAAGCCAACTGGAAGCTGAAGGTGGAACTGAAATAGACATTTATGCTGATGATGAAATCAAAACAGCTGCCAAAGTAGAAATTGCAGAAAGATACAACCGTAACAAACACATAGTAAAATACAAAAGTACATATCCGGCTGTAGAACATTTAGTGATGCACGAATTGGTGCATTTAGATTTTGTAAATCAAGCGAGAAAAGAAAACCTAAACCAAGTATTCATTTCAACCCAACAAAACAAAAACAATTTTATTGAGACCATCCTTCCGGCAATCAATAATTTAAAATCTAAAATACAAGACCCATCCACTATTGACTTTTTTATCGAAAGTATATTCAGTGGCTTAAACTTACAAACATACAATACCCCTATCGATGTGTTCATCGAAGATTTTCTATACAAAGAATACGCAGAATTAAGACCATACCAATTACTCTCATTATTTGGAATGCTCCAAGATGCCATAAAAGCAGTAACCGACGAACGAATTCTGGACATTGCACCGCAAAGTGTAATTTCTAAAACAAGAACATTTAGTTTGGTTAATGCTATGCAGTTCAAGGAATTATTTGGTATTGATACCATTCAGGAATTCAAACCAACTTCGGCTGAACTAAAGCTCGCAGAAACATTCTACAAAGAATTTATCGAATACCGTGAGGATCGCAAACCAGGCGAAGAATACGAGTTAGTAAAGCATTGGGCACAAGACCTTGGTTTAGATACATTTTTCGAGCTTGAAAGCGAAGCTAAATTCGAGAGTAAAAGCAATATCGATGATTTCGTAACCAAGTTGCAGCAAGACCCTTTCGGACTGGAGGAACCAGAAGACCCATTTCAAAAAAGAGAAATGGAAAAGTTCCAAAAACACCAAGAAGAAATCGGTACCAATATGGCTATCGTGATGTTTATGGTCGAAGCTTTGAAACATTTCAAAGAAAAAGAAGCTGCTGATATAAAACAAGCTGCTTTCGAAATCGCAATGTTAGGAACACAAGGAATTGATCCCAACAAAAAAGACTACATCATTTCAAGCATAAATAACAAACGCTTTTCCGGTAATCAAGTCTTAGCATTTTATTATGTTTCTTGGGCATTAGCTATGCCAGAACAAGTGCAGCATTTAGGGTTAGAGTTTGGTAAAGAGTTTGAAATGGCTAAAAAAATACAACAATAAACAATGAACAAACAAGACCTAATCTCTAAAATAAAAAAACTAGACGGTTTAACTCAAAAGGAGCGTAGCGAATTAATAGAGTTAGTAAACACCAAGAAAAAATACGGTTTAGTTTGGGAAGACAAAGCCGAAGATGTCGAAGAACAACTACGCAATAATTTACCAGTTTTAAAGGAAGTAAAAGAAAAAGCAATAATTAATGACGATGTCACACTGAGCGCAGTCGAAGTGCCAAACCATATTTTGATTGAAGGCGACAACCTGCACGCACTTACAGCATTAACATTTACGCACGAAGGTGCAATTGATGTAATTTATATTGATCCACCTTACAACACAGGAAACAAAGATTTTAAATACAATGACAGTTTTGTAGATAAAGAAGATAGCTATCGCCATAGTAAATGGCTTTCGTTTATGGATAAGCGTTTGCGTATTGCAAAACGTTTATTAAGTGAAAAGGGTATGATTTTTATTAGTATTGATGATAATGAACAAGCACAGTTGAAATTGTTATGTAATGAAGTTTTAGGAGAAGAAAATTTCATAACAAATATTATTTGGCAGAAAAAAACTGGCGCCTCTGACGCAAAGACAATTGACACAATTACTGAATATTTATCAGTATTTACAAAATCAAATTTATATCAAACAGAAATTTTTAATAGAAATACAGAGTCTTATGATTTAAAAAGATACAGGAATCAAGACGAGTTTTTTGAGCATAGAGGCCCTTACTATTTGGATAGTTTAGATAGAGGTGGTTTACGATATAGCGATTCATTAAATTATGGTATTAAATGTCCTGATGGTACAATTTGTTTTCCAAATGGAAGAACTGAATTTGTAAATGATGGTTGGACTTGGAAATGGGGGAAAACTAAATTAGAATGGGGTATAGAAAATAAATTTATAGATTTTAGAAAAGCAGATAAAAAAGGTTCTGGATGGACTGTTTGTTATAAAAACTATCTTAATGTAGATAATGAAAATAACTTAATGAATCGTTCAGCACCACTTAAAAATATGATTATTGATATTAAAAATGCTGATGCGGCTGCTGATATTAAAGATATTTTTACTGATAATATTTTTAAATATACCAAACCAGTTAAATTGATTCAGCGAGTAATTAATTTTTCTAATAATTCAAATTCAACAATCCTCGATTTCTTTGCAGGTTCAGGCACTACACTTCACGCAACAATGGCACTAAATGCAGATGATGGTGGCAACCGCCAATGTATTATGGTAACCAATAATGAAGTTGATACAAAAACAGAAAAGGAACTTCTTGAAAAAGGTATTAACAAAGGAACTGAAAAATTTGAAGCTTTTGGTATTTGTCAATCTGTAACCTATGAACGAAACAAACGAGTAATTCAAGGTTATACCAATGCCAAAGGAGTAGATGTGACAGGATTGGAAAAAAATAATTTACGCTATTACAAAAGTGAGTTTGTGCCTAGTAACAAAAGTGAAACCAACAAACGGTTATTGACTTCGGCTAGCACAGAGCTGCTTTGCATCAAGGAGGATTGTTACACAGATGTTACGGCAGAGAACGGTTTTAAAGCAGCAGTTTGTAGAATTTTCACTAACAGCAGAGGTAAGTTTATGATTGTGGTGTATCACAGCAGAGAACAAATAGAAGTTTGCGAACAATTGATTCCCTTTATTCAAACATTAGAAATAGAACAGGCTGTTAAGCTTTATGCTTTTAGCGAAGAGAAAGAGGCTTTGGCAGAAATGTTTTTTGACGTTGCCGATAAAATAGAAGCCGTGCCACTTCCCGACGCTATTTATAATGCCTATCGCGCTACTTTCAAAACATTGAAATTGGATAAAAAAGAGCCAGTATCTCGGGAAACCAAAGCTACAAGTGTAGAAGAAGTTGCCGAATTATTTAACGAAGACCAAGATTAAGTATGTACCTATTAAAAGATTTTCAAGATAAAGCAGTAGCAAGTTTACTTACCAATACGTTCGATGCATTAGATACAGCACAAGTACAAATTCCGATATTGTTGGAAGCACCAACAGGTTCTGGCAAAACTGTGATGATGGCAGATTATTTATACCGATTGGTCGATGAATTGCCCTTGCAACCAGGGTTGAACGATAAAGTTGCTTTTATATGGTTTGCTCCCAACACCTTGCACATTCAAAGTTTTTTATCCTTACAAAAACTATATGCGGATACCGCTAAATTGAACTGTTTTGATTTGAATAGCTTGAGCGATAATCCAATACTAAACCCCAAAGATTTACTTTTTGTAAATTGGAGCAGTGTAGATGGGATGAAAAAAATATGGCGTCAGGACAATGAAAACAGTAGGAATCTCGAAACTCTAATAGAAAATACAAAGGCTTCAGATACTCAAATTATTTTGATTATTGATGAAGCTCATTTAAGTGCTTTTACGGGACCACAAGCTATTGCGGTGCGAAAACTGATTAAAGCTAAAATAGAAATAATGGTTACGGCAACTCCAAATGTTCGACCTCAATTGACAGTTTCTATTTCGCGCCAAAAAGTAATCAGGGAACAAATGATAAAAAAAGGAGTTCGATTGAATATTGGTTTAGACCCAAAACTTCAAGGAAGCGATAATGTGCATATTCATTTGTTGCGAACTGCTTTGGCAAAGAAAAAAGAATTGCAAGCTTTGTATAATGCAGAATTGGGAGAAAATAAAATCAATCCTTTGTTGATAATCCAGCTTCCATCAGAAACTACTGCTTTGAGTGAAGAGGATAAAACGATTCGGGATACATTGGTAGGTTTGTTAAACTCGGAGTTCAATATTAGTACAAATAATGGACGTTTGGCTATTTGGCTTTCGGGTGAAAAAGACACCGATGGGTTGGAAGATATAAATGGTTTGCAAGATGTTCTAATTTTTAAACAAGCTATTGCACAAGGTTGGGATTGTCCAAGAGCATCCATTTTAGTGAGTTACAGAACGGTTAAAAGTCCTGATTTTGGAATTCAAACCGTGGGAAGAATTTTAAGAATGCCACATCAAAGACATTATGATAGCGATGATTTAAATTACGGTTATGTCTATACAAACATAGAAAGCAATAGGATAAACTTTGTGCCTTCGGATGTAGATTTCTTTATTCCTCAATATGCAGAGCGAAAAGACGATAAAGGTTGGTTTTTTGATAAATTAGTAACCGCAACAGTCATCAACGACAGACCATCAAAAGGATTGTTGACAGATTATTTTGAACCTAAATTTTTTAAAGTTTTAGAAGAAAGATATGATATAAAACAATTGCCTGAGGGAGATTTATTTACAGATCAAGATATTGCAATTTTTGAATTATTGAAGCAAGACAATAGACGAAAACTTATTGAAAACGGTTGGGAATTTGAAATAGATGACCATCAAATTTCAATCCCAACCGATATAAACATAGATTCTTATGAAGTGAATTCCATAATGTTGAATGCAAACCAAATAAAGAGTTTTGCTATAACAACGGCTCAGTTTAGCGATATGTTTGATAGATTTTGCTATGATAACATCACTAGGTTAAACCGTTCCAAAAGTTGGAAACAACTAAGAAAGACATTAATTCATTTTGCAGAATATTATTTTGGAATGTTTGAAACAACAGCACATAAATTCTTTTTGTTTCCACAGAACAAGGCACTTTTGATGCAGCATATTGTCCAAGGGTTAGAAAAATTTGAGGCTTGGCAACTCACTCAAGGAAATGATAAAAGAAGAGTTGAAAACAGTGATTGGGAAGTACCAGAAATACGCTATTATACAGAATTGTATACTAAAAATGAGGATATAGAAAGTCACGCACTTGAACCTTTTTTTGAAAGTAATAGCGTTTCAAATCCAGAACAAGCATTCAAGAACTTTTTAATAGTTAATGAAAATCATATTGATTGGTGGTATAAAAATGGTGACCAAGGCAAAGAGCATTTTGCCGTTCCGTATAACGATAGTTATGGTGTATTGCGTTTATTTTATGTCGATTTTGTAATCAAATTCAAATCAGGGAAAATGGGTTTATTTGACACAAAAACCAAACGTTCGGATAATGAAGCACCCAACAAACACAATGCTTTATTGGCTTATATGAATAAAGAAAATATATTAAATCAAGATAGAATGTTAGTAGGGGGAGTCATTATTCAAGAAGATATAAATTTTAGATATTCCATCATTGAAATTGAAGATACTAAAGATTTAACAAATTGGGCATTTTTTAATCCTTCACAATTTTAGGAGAATATAGATTTGGTTTCGCTGATTTAACAAATCTCTCAATTCCCCATAGCAAATAATTTTCTTCAATTGCCGGTGGCTTTAGCCACTGGATAACAAAAACAGTCCTAGGCTTTAGCCAAATGCAGTATCCTTTTGGCTAAAGCCATAGCTATTGTTCTTTTTATTCCTCCAGCTAAAGCTGGAGGCAATGGAATAAAGTTGACACAACAAATTTGTTTCATAAATAATTGTTTTATAAACCCCCATTGTCAAAGTTTTTAACTTTGACAATGGGGGGCTTAATTGCCTTTGTGCAGAAATTCTATACAAGTTAATTTGCAAAAAAAAACACGCTAAAAACGAATCTTTAGCGTGTTTCAAAAATTAAATAAATGGTTTTTTATAGGTATTCTCCGTGTTGAGAAATGTCTAATCCTAATTCTTCTTTCTCTTCAGAAACTCTTAGAGGAGTAATTTTATTTACAATGAAGAATAAAGCATAAGAAGCACAGAAAGCAAATATAGATACGATAACTAATGCTTTTAATTGAATTAAAAACAAAGTAGCATCACCGTAGATTAAACCTTGATTATCACCAACAATTGCGTTTACTGATTTTGAAGCGAATACACCTGTCAAAAGCATACCAACCATTCCACCAACACCGTGACAAGCAAATACATCTAAAGCATCATCTATTTTTCCTTTAGGGAAGTTACTCACAACAAGGTTACTTACGATACTAGCAATAAAACCAATAGCTAGTGCAGAAGGAATAGTTACAAAACCTGCAGCAGGAGTAATAGCAACCAAACCTACAACAGCTCCGATACAAGCTCCCATTGCTGACAATTTGTGACCTAAAATTTTGTCTAAGAATACCCAAGCCATAGCAGCAGCACCAGCAGCAACAGTAGTTGTTCCTAAAGCTTGTGCAGCAAGTCCGTTAGATCCAACAGCAGAACCTGCATTGAAACCAAACCAACCGAACCATAATAAACCTGTTCCTAATAATACATAAGTGATACGAGCAGGATTTGATTTTTCAGATTTTCTTTTCCCTAAGAACATTGCTCCAGCAAGAGCAGCCCAACCAGCACTCATGTGTACTACTGTTCCTCCAGCAAAATCTAATACTCCCCATCCGAAGAATAATCCATCAGGATGCCAAGTCATGTGACATAATGGAGAATAAATGAACAATACAAACAATACCATAAATAATAAGTAAGCCCAGAAACGAACGCGTTCTGCAAAAGCTCCTGTAATTAATGCAGGTGTAATGATGGCAAATTTTGCTTGAAATAAAGCAAACAACATAAAAGGAATAGTTGGTGCTAATTCCCAAGCTGTGGTAGAATTGACACCACTAAAAAACATATTATAGGACGGGTCTCCGATAAATCCACCTATTGATGGTCCGAAACATAATCCGAATGCAACTACAACCCATAAGACAGTAACAATTACCATCGCAATGAAGCTTTGAAGAACAGTACTAATTACATTCTTTTTACCTACCATTCCGCCATAGAAGAATCCTAATCCAGGAGTCATTAACAATACAAGCCCTGTGGCTGTAAGCATCCAAGCAGTATCCCCAGTATCTAATTTTAGTTCCACTACGTGAGCTCCTAATACTGTAGATTCAGGGAATAAATAAATTGAAAAAACGGCTAGTGCCAGAATTGTGATTAATATCACACTTAAAATAATCTTTCGCATAATTTAGTTTTTTTAGTTAAAATTTTTGATAAAAGTATAAAATCATTTCAAACCCCCATAAAAAATATGACTTTATGCCTCATTTTTATCAAATTTTTATTTTACCCCCCTAAAATTTTATGGGTACGAGATAATAATTAAACAAAATTTACAATTTGTTAATATGGATTTATGATAAATTTATGTTAATTGAGCAATCAAATGTTCTAAATCTTCAATGGAATGGTTAGCAGTGATAACTATCCGATTGAGTTTACCCGAAGCGTTGGTGTATTTGAAAGAAGTAGTTATGATTTTATTATCAAATAATTTTTTTGAAACCGATTTGTCATCAAAATATATAATAGGATAGGAGGGATGATAAGTAAATTTGCCTCTATCTTTAAAATTTCTATCTATATAGTTAAGATTATGTTGCAATTTCTGTTTTTGCAAAACATAGATTTCTTGCGCATTGACATAGGTTTCCAAAAAAGCAGGATTCATTCCCGCAGCTCCAATAAAACTTGCCTGATTTTGAATTTCTGAAATAAAAGATGTATTACCAGCAATAAAACCGCCCGAAATCCCAATGGCTTTACCTAAAGAACCCACTTTAATAATATTGATATTTTCTTTTTTTAAAGCGTTTTGCCAATTGTTTTCGAGGATTCCAAAACTATTTGATTCGTCTATAACCAAGTTGATTTGAATTTCTTTCGGAATTGTAAGCAAAATATTCAAATCAATGGGTTCGACACATTGTGAAGGAACCGCATCGGTTAAAACGGTGATTTTTGAAATGCTTTTATCAAATAGTTTAGCATTTAATTTACTGTTTATGAATATTGGTAAACTTGGCGGATTCATTAAGGCAGGATGTGCATCTGGAAAATGAAACATCGCATGGGTAGTTTTCGAAAGATATTCGACAACTAATTTTCCCGCCAACATTCCCGAAGAAACTGTCAGAGCGGCTTCTGAATTGATGTTTTTTGCCAATAATTTTTCGGTGGTTTCGTAAATGGAGAGTTTTACATTCGAATTTCGAGAACTTCCATAAGCCGTTCCCCATTTTTTGATGCTTTCGAATAAAATATTCTGAAACTCAGGATTGGTAGTAATTCCTAAAAAATTAGTTCCACCAAAATATAAATATTCTACGCCATCAACTAGTATTTTTCGATCAGGAAACTCGTTTACAACCATTTTTTAGGATATTAAAGCAACTCCGGTTCCGTTCAATTCCGAATATTCAATCACGCCATTATTCAGTGTTATTCCCGTTGCAATGTCTTCGGATAATAATAATCCGCCATCCATATCGACAAAGTCTAATTCTGGCAATAAATGTGCAATCGCTGAAATCCCAACTGTAGATTCAGTCATACAACCCACCATAGTTTTCATTCCCAATTTTTTGGCTTCCGAAATCATTCTTCTGGCTGGAGTTAGTCCGCCACATTTTACCAATTTGACATTTACACCGTGAAAATGGTTGTAACATTTAGCTACATCTTCTTCAACAATACAACTTTCGTCGGCAATTATAGGTAAAACCGAATTTTCAAATAATTGTTTGTGACCTTCCCAGTTGTCCGCTTTTAAAGGCTGTTCCAAGAATTCAACGCCTAATTTTTTCAATTCAATAGCATTATTTAAGGCTTCGTCAACGGTCCAACCGCAATTGGCATCTATTCGAAAAATAGCATTGGTATGTTGTCGCAATTCAGTTACAATCGCAATATCTTCTTTGGTTCCCAACTTGATTTTATAAATTGGCCAAGGCAGTTCTTTCATTTTCGAAACCATTTTTTCGATGCTGTCAATGCCAATGGTATAATCGGTCATTGGATTATTATTGGTTGAATAACCCCATAATTCGTAGAGTTTTTTCCCATGTTTTCGCGCATATAAATCGTTGTACGCCATATCCAAAGCGCAAAGTGCAAACATATCATGTTGCAAAAATTGATGTGCCTTTTGCCAAAATTCCTCTGGAGTTTCATTAGTAACACTTTCGATAAACGGAATCATTTTTTCCAAATTTTGCTGCATCGAATCTACAGTGATTTTATAATAAGGGTTTGAGGTTGCTTCGCCAAAGCCTGAATGGCCTTCACTTTGCAATTCAACAATTAATGATGGTTGTACAGTATGAGATTCTCGTGAAATGGTAAACGGATGTTTTAATTTGAGGTCGAATGTTCGAAGTATTATTTTCATTATTATGACTTATTGTTGAATAATTGTCAAATTTATAACAAAGTAAGTTAATATATATTGGTTTTAAAACAAAATGGCTAGTAAATTTTATTTTGAAATGGATTTAGATTAAATTTAGATTTTAATTAAATTTATTTCCAAAATACGATGAATAACAAACGAAAAATAAAATGGGGAATTATTGGATTGGGGACAATTGCTCATCAATTTGCCAACGATTTAATGCTAATCGAAGATGCCGAACTTGCTGCTGTGGCCTCTCGAAACCTTGAAAAATCTCAAGAATTTGCTAAAGAATATGATTGTCCAAAAGCCTATTCTTCGTATGATGCCATTATTATGGACCCAGAAATTGATATTTTATATATTGCCACACCACATTCCTCACATGCCACTTTGACGATAAAAGCTTTGCAAAACAACAAACATGTACTTTGCGAAAAACCAATTGCATTAAATTATAATGATGCGCAGCAAATGATTGATGCGTCGGAAGCAAACAACAAATTTTTTATGGAAGCTTTTTGGACCCGATTCAATCCGTCATTTCGGGAAGCTTTTTCTAAAATTAAAAAGGGCGAAATAGGCGAAGTGAAATACATCAATGCTGATTTTGCATTTTGTGCTAATCTACAAGGCGAGATTGGAAACAGAAATATCGATATTAATTTAGGTGGAGGTTCGCTATTGGATATTGGCGTTTATCCCTTGTTTTTGTGTTATGTTGTGTTAGGAATTCCAACAGAAATCTTAGCAAAATCAAATTTTCACCAAACGGGTGCCGATTTGCAAACCTCTATGATTTTGCAATACGAAAATGCACAAGCGATTTTGCATTCGAGTTTTGTGTCCACTTCCAATATAAAAGCAACAATCAATGGAACCAAAGGGAGAATTAATTTGAACACGCTTTGGCACGAAGCACAATCCTATACTTTAAATGTAGGTGATCAAGAAGAGGAAATTTTATTGCCAACCAAAGGCAAAGGTTTTACTTATGAAATCGAGGAATGTCATCAATGTATTAACGAAAACAGCATTGAAAGCAATCTTTGGTCACACCAAAATAGTTTGGATCTTATCAAAATTGTGGATCAGGTCAGAAATCAAATCGGATTGGAATATCCTTCGTAATTCAATTAAAATTTTATTGGAAACAGTTTTAAGATTCATTTTTTTTCAACCATTAAGATATTAAGTATCATTAAGGATTTTTCAAGTCTTAATTTTCTTAATATCTTAATGGTTTAAATCGGTTATGATTTTTTTTAATGCTTTGACTTTTTACAAAAACCAATAGGAGCCCAATTAAAAACAAATTCTAATATTCTAAAATAATATTCATTTTGAAAGGAAATTTAGATTAAATTTAGATTTTTAATTTTAATATATGTTAGTAAAAGTTTTTGGAAGTGCCGTTTTTGGTGTAGAAGCTACTACAATAACCGTAGAAGTCAATATAGACAAAGGAGTTGGTTATCATTTAGTTGGTTTGCCCGACAATGCTATCAAGGAAAGCAGTTACCGAATTGCAGCCGCACTCAAGAATAATGGTTATTCACTACCAGTCAAAAAAATCACTATTAATATGGCACCGGCCGATTTGCGAAAAGAAGGCTCGGCTTATGATTTGACACTCGCCATTGGAATTCTTATTGCTTCAGGGCAAATTAAAGGAGATGAAATTGACAAATATGTCATTATGGGAGAACTTTCGTTGGACGGAAGTTTGCAACCTATTCGGGGAGCGTTACCCATTGCCATTAAAGCCAAAGAAGAAGGATTCAAAGGATTTTTTCTTCCCATTCAAAATGTAAAAGAGGCTGCTATAGTTACGGGACTTGATGTTTATGGTGTCGAAAATATTCAGGAAGTCATTGATTTTCTCGAAGGAAAAGGAACTATTGAACCCACAGTTATTGATACCAGAGCCGAATTTTATAAAACATTAGATTTTCCAGAATTTGATTTTAGCGATGTGAAAGGGCAGGAATCTATAAAAAGATGTATGGAAATTGCCGCTGCGGGTGGTCACAACATCATTCTGATTGGGCCTCCGGGCGCAGGAAAAACAATGCTTGCCAAACGTTTACCTAGTATTTTACCACCAATGACTTTGCGTGAAGCTTTGGAAACTACCAAAATTCATAGCGTTGCCGGAAAATTAAAAGAAGTAGGTTTAATGAACCAACGACCGTTTCGAAGCCCTCACCATACTATCTCGAACGTGGCTTTGGTTGGAGGCGGAAGTTATCCACAACCAGGAGAAATTTCGATGGCGCACAATGGCGTTTTGTTTTTGGACGAATTGCCGGAATTCAAGCGTGAAGTTCTCGAAGTAATGCGTCAACCATTGGAAGATAGGGAAGTGACTATTTCGAGAGCTAAGTTTACTGTGACTTATCCATCGTCATTTATGTTGGTGGCGAGTATGAATCCAAGTCCGAGTGGATTTTTTAACGATCCTGATTCTCCACAAACCTCTTCGCCACACGAAATGCAACGGTATCTGAGCAAGATTTCTGGGCCTTTATTGGATCGAATCGACATTCATATTGAAGTGACACCAGTTCCTTTCGAAAAATTGTCCGAAGAACAAAAAGCGGAAAGCAGTGTCGAAATTCGGAAACGTGTGACTGCTGCGCGCGAAATTCAAACCGAACGCTTTGTGCAGATGGAAAACATTCATTACAATGCCCAAATGAATACCAAACACATCCGAGAATATTGCGTTCTTGACGATGTTTCGAAACAATTGCTAAAAACTGCAATGGAACGCCTGAATCTTTCGGCTCGTGCTTACGACAGAATCCTAAAAGTTGCCAGAACTATTGCCGATTTAGAAGCTTCTCCAAAAGTTATTTCTTCACACATTGCTGAAGCGATTCAGTATAGAAGTTTGGATCGAGATGGTTGGTTGGGGTAGTTTATTAAATAAATGAAAATTTAAGTTTATGGTTGGTGATATAAGGCATATAATTGTAATTCAAAGTTTATCAGATAAAGAAAAAAAGACAGGTAAGATATTATATGATGATATTATAAAAAGGCATATAGATTATTTACAATCTGAAAATTTAAAAATGACACGTGAATTTCACGAAGTTTTAGATAAAAAGTCATTTGTTGAAATTCTTCATTTTTATGGGATTAATTCTCAATATATGAATGGAGGTATAGTGATTCACTTGGAAATGCACGGATCAGAAGATAAAGATGGTTTAATATTAAGTGATAATTCATTTATATCTTGGGAAGAAATAGTTGATTTATTGAGAATAATAAATATTAATACTAAAAATAATTTATACATTACTATGGCAACTTGTTTTGGTAGGTATATGTTTAAAGGCGTTAGTGACAAGAAAAAATCACCATATTCAGGATATATATCAGCTAGTAAAAAAGTGATAGTTGACGAAATATTAGATGATTTTACAATGATTTATGAAACTTTAATTGCTAATGGAAATTTAGTTCATTCTTATCTTGAGTTAGATAAAAAAGGTTCTAATTTTTTCTATATGGATTCTGAAACTACGTTTGAAAAGAATTTTGAAGCTTTTAAAAATAATCCAAATTTTAGAAAACAAGTACTTGATTCAGCAAATGAAACAGTAAAAAATAATTTTGGTGAAATAGTAGATGGTGAAATGTCAAATTATATTTATGATGCTGGATTAAAACAAATATATCTTCAACAAAAACAAAACTTTTTATTTTAATTTTTTATTATATATTCAACTATTTTTTAATGGAATAGAATATAGAGCAGAATTTAATTAGTAAAATAAATGTAATAATCATAAAAAAAGCAGTTGATAGACTAAATCCAGAGTGGAGTATAATAAAAAAGCGACTTTGTTTTAAAACCAAAGTCGCTATTATTTTATACAATTTATGGAATGTTTTTTATCTAACTAATTCATAATTAGATTTCTCAATCTTATTTAAAGCTTCTTCAGCTAAATAATCGGTTAAACCTACTGAACCACTAGTTTGTATTAATTTATCCTTCAAAAAATCGGGCAATCCGTTTAATGACTTATCATCATCTATTATTATAAACTTTTCCTTTAGATGTTTAGCATTAAACCAATTAATTAGTTCCTCTTTTCTATTCAAATGATTTATATTTTTAGGAAGTCTAGTTATTTTATTAACATTGATATTTCTTCGTTTAAAAATAGTTTCCCATTCTTTTAAAGTAAACTTATGTTTGTGAGAAGTAGTCAATACAATATTTGCACTTGAATGAGAAATAATTCTTTCAAGTGACCTAACAGCGTTTTGGCTAAACTCGGGGAAACCGTCTTCTAATATTTCAGGTCTTCTCCAGGAGTTAGCAGGAACCATTACTCCATCTATGTCTAAGTATAATAACATTTTACAAATGTATTACATTATTTTGTTAGTTCAATTATTTTTTCTATTGACATATTATTGAATTCAGCGTCTAATTCATTTAAACGTGTAATTTTATCCTCAGTATCCCATTCCTCCTCAACAAATTCAACCTCTGTCCAGTCATATTCAATTGTTGCGCTTGTCTTTGATGATTTAGCTTCATCAAGCTTTATATTTGCTAATAATGAGCTTACATATCTGTGATGACCATCGATAATTAAGGTTTCACATACTTTAATATCGTCAAATTTTATTCCATTTATCATTTTCTTGTAAATTCTATTAATAATTGGAAGACAAAGTTTTCTATGAGTTGCTATTAAAACATAATCTGATGTTGCAATTGCGTTTAAAATTTGTTCTTTATTTATTTCCTTCATTTTTTGCTTTTATATATTTCAAATATATTTATTTTTTCTTACAAATGATTAGGCTTTTTCAGATTTGTTGAATGAATTTATAAAATGGTATGTAGAAAGGAAATCAGTTTTCTGTAGGATTTGAAAAAATGTTTTAAAAAGAAAAAAAGTAATTTGTAGCCCCGATAGAAACGAAAATCCTTGTGAGGGCTGGCGTTCAGCCTCCTCAAGATTGCAGTGTATGGCGGGAAATAGGTACTTAAGAAACGAAAATATTTTGCTCCTAAAAAACAATAAAAATTAATTATCTATTAGAACGCCTGTCATTATTTTGTTGTGGGCGTCTCGGACCAAAGCTGTTATTACTGCTTCTTTTTGCAGTATCTGTTTTGGGTGGTCGAGGAGTTGAATTGCGTTGCACTCTTCCTTGTCCTTGTTTAATTGGTTCGGTTGAAGCGTTAGGATCTGGTTCAAAACCTTTGATGTTTTCTTTTGGTAATTTCAAACCCACCAATTTTTCGATATCGCGAAGAAAAACGGTTTCGTCTGGACTAAATAGCGAAATGGCTTCACCACTGGCTCCAGCTCTTCCGGTTCTACCAATTCGATGGACGTAATCTTCAGGAATATTGGGCAATTCAAAGTTAACCACGTGTGGCAATAATGGAATATCCAAACCTCGAGCGGCAATATCTGTGGCGACCAAAGCGGTCAGGCTTCCGTTTTTGAAACTGGCTAAAGCTTTCGTTCGTGCGCCTTGACCTTTGTTTCCGTGAATCGCTGCTGCTTTGATTCCTGCACTAATCATACTTTCGGTTAGCTTGTTGGCACCTTGTTTGGTTCGGGTAAAAACCAAAATCTGTTTCCAGTTGCCTTCCGTGATTAGCTTGATGATTAATTCGGTTTTTTTCTCTTTGGCACAAGGATATACTTTTTGAATAATCGCATCAACAGTTGTGTTTTCGGGTGTGGCTTCTACCTGAACGGGATGATGCAAAATACCCATTGCCAGTTTCTTGATGTCTTTGGAAAAGGTTGCCGAGAACATCAAGTTTTGTCTTTTGGATGGCAATACTTTCAGTATGCGTTCGATATCACGTAAAAATCCCATATCCAGCATTCTATCTGCTTCATCCAAAACTAGGATTTCAACTTTGGAAAGCGTTACTAAACCTTGATTTTGCAAATCGATTAATCGACCGGGAGTTGCTACTAAAATATCAACACCTTGGCGCAATTGAGCCACTTGGGGATTTTGGTTTACACCTCCAAAAATTACGGCGCTGCGCAAGTCGACAAACTCACTGTATTCTTTTATATTGGCTAATATTTGTGCTGCCAATTCTCGTGTTGGTGTCAATATCAAGGCATGAATGGGTCTATGGCTTAAGTGTTTTCCTTGCGATAAAATCTGTAATATAGGTAAGGTAAAACCGGCTGTTTTTCCAGTTCCTGTTTGTGCTGAGGCCAAAACATCTTTGCCTTCCAAGATGGGTGGAATTGCTTTTTGTTGTATTGGAGATGGAGTAGTGTATCCTTTTTTGCTGATGGCTTTTAATAAAGCATCCGATAATCCTAATGAGTTGAATGACATAAATTGTGTTTCTGAAGTAAACACTATTTATTTTGAGTGCTTCTTTAATTGGGCGCAAAGGTACAGTAAATTATTTCTATGTGCTTTTGATTGTTTGACTTTATTGCTATTTCAATTTATTGAACAACTTTTGGGGGTACCACAGCCCAGGCTTTGATGGGGAGTATCTGGGGAGTATCTGGGGAGTTGCATTATAGTATTTTTCTAATTTATTTTTTTTTAAATTATACAAGTATTTTCTCGAAAGCTCTTCTTGGGCTTCCTCTGAAATGTACGATGCCACAGAAGGTAAAACCTGTCTTTTCAAAGATTTTCAGCATTGCCAAATTGTCGTGGTTCGTGTCCACTTTTATGCTAAAAATATTTCTGTTTTTTGCAAAATCCTCGACAAACTCCAGAATCGTTTTAGATAATCCTTGACCGAGATAATTTTCTGAAATTGCTATCCGATGAATCACTACAAAATCTGAATTCGTGAGCCATTTCCCTTCAATTTTGTCGTATTCTGGTTCATAATTAATCACAATGGCACAATAACCAATGATGGTTTTCCCCTCTTTTAAAACATAACCATACCCATTTTCAATATCCTTTTTTATAACTTCTGGATTGGGATAACCGTCTTGCCATTGGTTGCTGCCGTCATTTTTTCTTCTAAGGATTGCGTTTTGTAAAATAGCCCAAATTTCAGGAATATCTGTGATATCTGCTTTTTTGAAGTTGTAATTCATTTTAGAAAGATATTGAAATTTTGGTTTTTGGAGTTAGTATTTTGAGTGTACTTTATTTATTTTAGTGCGATTAGGTTTGTTTTGTTTGCCTTTGTTTTTGGGTACGAGCTTGAAGCTCTCGTCAGTCTAGGAACACTTCGAAATGCTTGGGTTATGAATGTTTATTACATTCCTAAGATGTATAAATTTTATTATTTATTTTGCCATTCTCGTTCAATTTTTTAATTCTCCTAATTCGTAAATGTTTTTTCTGAAAATCACAAAAATTGTCAACACAAAAATACTCCACAAATTTACAATTATAGGGGAACCTAAAAACCCAGTTTCAGAGAGTATTTCTTTGGACAAAATGGTATTTAAAACAATTAAAATAACTAAAATAATTACAACTACTGGAGCGAAAAAGAATAACATAAAATATCCTATTGGTTTATTTTGTATAGTTTTAAATGCTTTATACATTGGATAAACTGTAATTAGCAAAATTACAATCAAAGTTATAAAGCTTGCTAGGCTTAAATTCTCAATTAATTTATGCATCAATGTTACTTCATCTCCGCTTTTTAATAATGGATTTAAAATCCTACCAAATGGAGTATTGGAAAAGATTAGTGCAATTCCTAAAGATTTTTGTTGATTGGTATTTGAGATTTTAAGATAAGAAGAGCCAATCCAAATCATTATAAATGTAAAAATTGGACCTGCTAATGTTGATAGCCATGCTAATTTACTATTTTGACAACTTTCACAAATTTCCCAAGCATTAAAATCTCTTTCTCCCCAACAACCACAAATAATTCTACCAACTGTAGTATGAACAATTTCGTGTAGTTCTAACATTACAAATGTTAATGCAAGGAATGCAACAATAAATTTAAATGTGATTTTTATTTTCATCTTTTTTAAGTTAGTTGATTTTTCTTGTTTGTAAAAAACTGATTTAAAAATTCATAAAGTAGGAGACTTTTCAATGTATTTTGAATGAATATCCAATTTACTGTAATTCCGAAAAAGTATCTCCTTTACTAATATCACCCGATTTAAAACCGCGATTGAACCAATACATTCTTTGTTCCGAAGTTCCGTGAGTGAAGGAATCGGGAACCACTTGTCCCTGCATTTTTTTCTGGATGGCATCGTCACCAACTGCATTTGCTGCACTTAACGCTTCTTCGATGTCTCCGGGATCAAGAACTGTATTTTGTTTTTCGTTGTAATGTGTCCAAAGTCCGGCATAGAAATCGGCTTGCAATTCTAGAGCTACGGATAATTTATTTCCTTCGGTTTCGCTTTTGCTTTCTTGTAGTTGTCGCACTTTGCCCGAAGTTCCCAAAATAGTTTGAATGTGATGTCCAAATTCGTGAGCCAAAACATAAGCTACCGCAAAATCGCCACCTTCGGCACCAAATTTAGTCCTCAATTCTTCAAAGAAAGTCATATCCATATAAATGGTTTTGTCTCCCGGACAATAAAACGGCCCGGAAGCAGAACTAGCGCCACCACAGGCAGTTTGCACTTGACCACTGAATAAAACCATTTTTGGAGCTTCAAAAGTGAGATTGTTTTCCTCGAATATTTTGGTCCAAATGTCTTCATTGTCGGCCAAAAGGGTTTTTACAAATTCACCTTCTTTTATTTCTTCGGGTGTTAAAGCTCTTTCCTCAGTTGGTGCTGCTTGTCCTTGGGTTTGCTCCAGAATATTGCCAATCATTTGACCATTTTCACCTCCAAAAGCATTTAATAGCAAGATTACAATTCCTATTACTCCACCACCAATTAAGGTTTTTCCACCGCCTGACATTCCTCTTCGGTCGTCCATATTGTCACTTTGACGTCTTCCAATCCATTTCATACTTTTTGAATTTTTAATTAAAAATAATCGTGATATCAATTAATCCTGAACCGTTCCGATTTGGGTTATTTCGCTTGTATCATCAACCCCAATGATGTTTTTGTAAATTATATAATTCATCGAATACATAAAAGGCAGTGTGAAAAAGACTCCAATACAAAGTCCAAAAATTCCAAGTATAGACCCGATTCCAGCCACAATTACCAATCCCAAAAGAATTAAAGGTTGTTTTGAAACTAATTGGATACTATATTTTATGGCATCGGTAGCATTTAAATTTCCAAATACAATTAAAGGAATTGCCAAAAAGGTCAGAAATGAAATCAACAAATTAGTTACGGTTCCGACAAAGTTTAATCCTGCCGATTGTAGCAGCATTGCCAATCCTGTATTGATAATTCCTATGATAATTACGAACAGAAAAATATTTAAAAAATAAGGAAATTTGTAATAAGAAAACATAGTCGAAACATTAAATTCTTCTCCTTTTTCGCCACAATCGGCCATTTTAAAAAATCCTGCCATAAACGGATTTAGTAAACCTGAAAACAGGAGTAAACCTGCATTAAGTGGTATGGCTATATCTAATGGCATTTCTTGTAAGGTAGAAAGTTGTTTCATTTTCTCGCCAAATTCTTCCATATGTTCTATTCCAACATAGGAAATAAGGCCGGCAATCATTATAATTGAAATTAATATTGAAAAAACTAAAAACATTAAACCCGCATACCATATAATTTTTTTATAATTCTCGAAAGCACTTTCGAAAACGGTTCCAAAATCTAGTTGGTATCCTTTGGCGCATATTTCTTCTATTTGTTCTTTTTTAGTCTTAGTATTTTGCATTTTTTGGGTTTAATTGGTTAATTTATTTAAGGCTACAGCCATTTTAGTATTTTTTTTATCGTTGCCAACTTGTCTTTATAGGGTGCATAACGAAAAGGTAAATCTAACAAATTTGATTTTATAAGAATACTTTTTTTGTGAGAAAATGTGTCAAAGCTCAAAATTCCGTGATAAGCACCAATTCCGCTGTGACCAACGCCTCCAAAAGGCAATCTTTTATTCGAAAAATGTACCATCGTATCATTGACACAACCGCCACCAAAAGAATACTTTTGAATTATATGTTTTGAGAATATTCGGTTTTCGGAGAATATATAAAATGCTAAAGGTTTTTCATATTTTGAAATAATAGAATCAATTTCGTTTTCCCTCTCGTAGGTAAGAATGGGTAAAATGGGGCCAAATATCTCGTCCTTCATAATTTCGCTTTCTAATGAATTTTCTTCAATAAGAGTAGGAGCGATGTAGCAATTATTACTTTCGGCTTGTCCACCAAAAATCACTTTTTTAGGATCAATCATATATACTAATCGTTGCCAGTTTTTCGTATTTATAATTCTGGCAAAATCGGGAGAATTCTTTGGGTTTTCGCCATAAGCTTTCGTGATTTCGTCTTTCATATAGTCCACAAAATGACTTTTCATATCTTTCTGAATTAAGATGTAATCAGGTGCAATACAAGTTTGTCCGGCATTCATGAATTTTCCCCAAACAATTCTTTTGGCGGCAAGTTTCAAATTGGCTGTTTCGTCGATGACACAAGGATTTTTCCCGCCAAGTTCTAATGTTACAGGCGTTAGATTTTCGGCAGCAGCTTTGGCAACAATTTTCCCAACGGCAATACTTCCTGTAAAAAAGATATAATCCCAACGTTCAGAAAGTAATTTTTGAGAAACTTCTATTCCGCCTTCGATAACATTTACATCTTTTTTGATGAATACTTTCGAGATTATTTTTTCGATAATTTCAGAAGTTTTTGGGGTAAGTTCGGAGGGTTTCAGTACGACTTGATTTCCTGCGGCAAAAGCGGATATCAAGGGACAAAGTGCCAATTGAAAAGGATAATTCCAAGGCGAAATAATCAAAACTTTGCCGTAAGGCTCTTTGTAAATATAATCTTTGGAAGGAAAATTCAATAAAGAAGGAAAAACTCTTCTGGGTTTAGCCCAACTAGTAAGGTTCTTGATAGTGTCTTTTAATTCTGAAATTACATAACTCGTTTCGGTGAGAACGGCTTCAAATGCAGGTTTTTTGAAGTCGAAATATAAGGCATCGATAATTTCGTTTTCGTGTTGGATAACTTCATTCAATAACTTGGTTAAAGTTTCTTTTCTGAAATTAATGTTGGTTTTGGATTCCATAATTTAAAACTTTAAATGAAGTCCTAAAGATACATTTTTTTCAAATTATACCATTACTATTTATTAAATAGTCCGCCAGTTTAGGTAGAATGCCGATATAGTATGAAAATAGTCCAATTTTTATTGTACTATATTGACCCGAGCGATAGCGAACTGGCGAAGCAATACATAATCGGTATTAAATGGCATTCCAAATTACATCATTTGGTACAGGAGCGACAATTTCTAAATTTTCTTTGGAAACAGGATGAATAAAAACTAGTTTTCGAGCGTGAAGATGAATGCCGCCATCAGGATTAGAGCGGTCGAATCCGTATTTCAAATCGCCTTTTATCGGGCAACCAATAGCCGAAAGTTGCGCTCGAATTTGGTGGTGTCTTCCGGTATGCAGATTGATTTCCAGAGCAAAATAGTTGTTCAGTTCTTTGATAATTTTATAATCTAAACTGGCCAATTTACTTTCGGGAACTTCTTTTGTATGTGCTTTCGAAGTATTATTTTTTTCGTTTCTTTTTAGATAATGAACGAGTTTGTCTTCGGCTTTTTCAGGTTTATTTTTTACAATAGCCCAATAGGTTTTTTGGGTTTCGCGATTGCTAAACAATTCATTCATTCGCGTCAAAGCCTTGCTGGTCCTGGCAAAAACGACGATTCCGGTCGTTGGTCTGTCTAATCTGTGAACGACTCCTAGGAAAACTTCACCGGGTTTGTTGTATTTGTCTTTGATGTATTCTTTGACTACATCCGACAATGGTTTGTCGCCTGTTTTATCGCCTTGCACCAAATCGCCTACACGCTTGTTAACCACAATTAAATGATTGTCTTCGTGCAGAATTTGCAGGTTATTTTTATCCGAAAGTATTTTCATCAAGTATAGACTTCTTTATTTAGTTACAAAAATAGAAGTTTTGAAATTGCTTTGGGTCAAAGTCATTTTATCCAACTGTTTTTTTGAAATTTCTTTTTCCTCTTTCTTCTGAATTACAAAAAATAGCTTTTTATTCAACCTTTGAACCGAATCCAATTGCTTTTCTGTTTTTACAACTTGAACCTTGCCATTACTGTAAAATTGACCTGAATAATGTTTGTCTTTCCAATAATAGATTGGAATGTTTTTATTTTCGGTTGATATTTTCAAATTTTCAAAAAGATACTTATCAGAATTCATTTTATGGACGAATTTACCTGTAGCAATGACTGCAAAATAGGCAATAAAAACGGCTATTGGAAAGAATAAGGCAGTTCGAATAAGCAGTTTTTTTCGAGTAAATTCTTCCCAGAAATACACCACCAAAAACATAATTGGCATTGCTGATGGAAGTAAGTATGTATGTAAAATATTGCTGGAAATCGTGAAAAACAGAGGTGTCCAAAAAGCCCAAGCTATCAAGAACGAAACCCAATTATTTTTTAAAACTGTCGATTTGTTTTTCCATAATTTATACAAAACCACTAGAATCCATGGAAACATAAAAGCAATCATAAGTAACCAAATCATTCCTTTGGGTTGCGAGTGTCCGCTACCGTATAAATCGCCTTTCCAACCCGGTTCCAGAAAGCGTTTGTAATGTTCGCCAACGATAAAATAATCAAGAAAACCAGGCGATTGTTGCTCGCAAAAATAGTACCAAGGAAGTGCAATTACAGCTGTAATTAATATGCCAAGGATAATTGAAAATTTAGAAAAAACAGCTTTAAATCGTTGCACATCCAGACAACACCATAAAAATAAAGGAGGAAATGTAAGCACGGTAATTAGTGGACCTTTGGCAAGAAATCCAAATCCTAAAGCGATAAAAAACACGTAATTCCAATAAGTTTTTGTCTCACTTTGCATTGTTTTCCAAAAGGAAATCATCATTATAGTAATGCAAAATTCAAGAGAAGTATCGGTTGAGACAACACCTGTATGTATCAGAAATTCAGGCATTGTAAGTAAAATAAAACCCGGAAGATAAAATGAATAGCCTTCTTTTTTTACCATTTTCCCCGCAATGATAATTAGGATGATACTCAATAAAAAAGAAGGAAATCGAGCGGCAAATTCGTTTACACCAAACACTTCAAAACTTCCCGCAGACAGCCAAGTAGATAAAGGTGGTTTTGCCCAAAACGGAACGCCATAATCTATTTGTAAAACAATCCATTGTTTTGTTTCCTGCATAATTCGGGCAATTTCGGCATAACGGGATTCTGTTTTGTCTAAAAGTGGAATTGTTGCGGTAAGCAATAATCTAAAAATCAATATGATAAATACCGAAATAGATAGAATTTTGGAGTTGTTTTTTAGCTTTTCTGAAATCATTTATTTTAGATTTGAATTAGATGATTGCTGTTCCATTTTTTTATATTCACATCTGATTTTGTACAAATCAAACCAAAGTTTCAATCCGTAGCTCAGTTTTACTTTAGAATCACCTTTTTCGACCCATAATTTCAATGGAATTTCTAGCATTTTTAGGATTGCTTTTTCTCTTCCGAACAGCAGAATCATTCGGTAGAATAGTTCCACATCAAACAGCCATTTGGAGATAAATTCTTTTGCAAATAACTTTTCTGAAATTTCTCTGGTAAAAAGTTTACTGCCACATTGGGTGTCATAAACCTTGATATCTAGGATGTTGGAGATGAATGTTGCTACAACTCTTCCTATCAAAAATCGGCTGTTTTCACGTTCAATAGTAGAACCGATTTTTCGAATTCGAGAACCAAAACAAAAGACAATTTCGCCTTTTAAATAATTCCTAAGATCTATAAATTCTTCTAGAGTTGTAGCTAAATCGGCATCGAGATAGCCTATGTATTGATGTTGGAAATGGCTATTGCAATACTTAATTCCAGCACGAACTGCTTCGGCTTTGCCAGAGTTTTTTTCGAGAGAAAGAATGTGTATTTGAGTTTCGTGTTTTGCTTTTAAAACATTCAAAACTCCAAGAGTATTATCTTTAGAACCATCGTTTACAAAACAAATCAATGCCTCGGGATTGTTATTCAAAAAGTTAGAATATTCAATATTCGAAATTCCTTTTTCCTCATTATAGCAGGGAATAACAATGGTGGTATTGAAAGATGTTGACATATAAAATGGTTTTGTTAAGTAAGAATTTGAAAAAGCTAATTTTTAATACTGCTCTTTTTCGTTAGGAAAATCACAAGACTTTACATCAGCTACATATTGCCCAATTGCTGTAGTCATTCCTTCGTACAAATTCATATAACGACGCAAAAATCGCGGACTAAATTCATTATTCATCCCCAACATATCGTGAATCACTAAAACTTGACCGTCAACACCGCCACCAGCACCAATTCCGATTACAGGAATCGAAATACTTTTGGCTACTTTTTCGGCTAAATCGGCAGGAACTTTTTCGATTACTATAGCAAAACAACCCAATTTTTCTAGGAGTTTAGCATCTTCTATTAGTTTTTCGGCTTCTTGTTCTTCTTTAGCTCGAACGGTGTAAGTTCCAAATTTATAAATAGATTGAGGTGTTAATCCCAAATGCCCCATTACAGGAATTCCAGCATTCAATATTCGTTTAATCGATTCTTTGATTTCGCTTCCACCTTCCAGTTTTACTGCGTGTCCGCCACTTTCTTTCATGATTCGGATTGAAGAGCGTAGCGCTTCTTTTGGGTCGGATTGATAACTTCCAAAAGGTAAATCGACTACAACTAATGCTCTATGAATTGCCCGAACCACACTCGATGCGTGATAAATCATTTGGTCTAATGTGATTGGCAACGTCGTTTCGTGACCCGCCATAACATTCGACGCAGAATCTCCCACAAGTATTACATCAACACCAGCGGCATCAACAATTTTTGCCATGGTAAAATCGTAAGCGGTAAGCATAGAAATTTTCTGTCCATCGGATTTCATTTCTATTAATGACTTTGTGGTGATTCTTTTGTAATCTTTTTTAGCTACAGACATTGTTTTAAGGAAATTTAATTTAGATTGCAAAATTAGTCAAATAATCTAAAATCTATGGGAATTACAGTTTTAAAATGATAAATCCTGAAAAATAGACCTTTAAATTGTTACTAATTTAATAGTGGTTTACTAGTATTATTTTCTTTTAACCCAACTCGAATCAATCAAAAACGCCATTATAATTCCAAGCGAATAATAACCCAAATCGCTCCAGAGAAAACCTTGTCCTAAAACATAATGTCCTAATGATGTTCTTCGAATTTCTAACATCCATTCGGCGTCATAAAGTTGAAGGGATTCGATGCCAAAGCAAAATAAGAGTGCAAGAATTGCTGTTTTTTTTAAGTTTAAATTGATAAAAATCATTCTCATTCCAAAATAAACCATCACAGCATATAATGTGTCGCCAAAAAACGTTGGAACACCTTCTATTTTTCTGGAAGTTATGCCAAGAGCAATTACAATTAGTATTAAAATAAAGTATCGTATTCGACTGTTTTTTAGCATACTAAATTTCAAATTAAATCATTGAAATAATAGCCCATAAAGTGGAAACCGAAATAATTATCCATATCACAACACCTTGCAATAAAGGTTTGTATCCCACTGAAACCAATACTTTTCGGGACAAACCGCATCCAATTAGAAAGAGAGTCAAAGTCAAAGTCGCTTTCGCAAAGCCAGTAATGTAGTGGCTATAATCTCTAACAATTGGAATGTAAGTATTGGCAATCATTGCTAAAATGAACAGCCCGATGAAATAAGGAATTTTGATTTTGGTATCTTTATTTTTGAAAACAAAGGTCGATAAAAGCGCAATTGGAATAATCCATAAAGCTCTGGCTAATTTTACTGTTGTTGCTACTTCCAGAGCGTGAGCTCCATATTTTCCAGCAGCTCCAACTACAGAACTCGTGTCATGAATAGCGATAGCGCACCACAAACCAAATTGTGTTTCGGATAGATTGAGGTAATGACCAATGAACGGAAAAAGCACTAGAGCCACCGAATTCAAAATAAATATAGTTCCCAAAGCCACCGAAATTTGTTTTTCATTAGCTTTGATAACAGGCGAAATAGCAGCAATGGCACTTCCGCCACAAATGGCTGTTCCTGTGGAAATTAAGAACGAAATCTTTTCTTCAATTTTTAATAGTTTGCCTAAGAAAATTCCAATTAAGATGGTTCCAATAATAGAAACAATTGTTAGAATAAAACCTTCTTTTCCTGCTTTTAAAGCATTATTTACATTCATTCCGAAACCTAGCCCAACGACAGAAACTTGCAATAAAATATGGGTTGCTTTGTGATTTAAATTCAAATAGGGATGACCTATAAATTGCGCAATTATCAATCCCATTAGTAATGCGATTGGCGGAGAAATTAATGGAGACAAGCATAAAACTACAAAAAACATAAAGATGACCTCACGCGTAGTGATGGTTTTATCTAAAATGCTTTTTTTCGTTGGATTTTCATCAGGAGCCGTCGTTTTCATTCTGATTTTATTTTAAGATTGCAAATGACAGCAATATTCTGTTACTAATGAAATTGTATTTTACAAAAATTAGTTTATTTGTGATTGTTTTTTTTTGAATTATTTTCTAGCAATCCGCCATATTCACGGCAACTGCCAATCCACCTTCGGAAGTTTCTTTGTATTTGTTGTTCATATCTTTGGCGGTTTGCCACATCGTGTCAATCACTTTGTCTAAAGGTACTTTGGCGTTTTTCGGGTCGGTTTCTAGGGCTAATTCGGCAGCGTTTATGGCTTTAATTGCTCCCATCGTATTTCTTTCGATGCAAGGAATTTGGACCAAACCACCCACAGGGTCGCAAGTCAATCCAAGGTGATGTTCCATAGCGATTTCGGCAGCCATTAAGACTTGGGCTGGAGTTCCGCCCATCAATTCGCATAAAGCCGCAGCTGCCATTGCTGAGGAAACGCCAATTTCTGCCTGACAACCGCCCATTGCTGCCGAAATGGTAGAACCTTTTTTGAAAATACTTCCAATTTCTCCGGCAACCATCAAGAATTGTTTGATTTCCTTTTCACCTGCTTTGTGATTTTCAATAACCAAATAATACATCAAAACGGCAGGAATTACTCCCGCACTTCCGTTTGTTGGTGCGGTTACAACACGACCTAAAGCAGCGTTAACTTCATTGACAGCCAAGGCAAAACACGAAACCCATTTCAGGATTTGTCGAAATTTTACTTCTGTCAGCCTAATCTGTTCCAACCAAGTTTGTGGCGAATCATAATGGGCTAATCCAATGAGGTGTTGGTGCATATCAAAAGCTCTTCGGCGCACATTTAATCCGCCGGGAAGAATTCCTTCGGAATGACAACCGATGTGCATACATTCGAGCATTGTGTTCCAAATGCGCATTAATTCGTGATGAATTTCAGCTTCAGAACGCATCGATTTTTCGTTTTCGTAAACAATCTCCGAAATGCTTTTGTTTTCTTGAATAGTATAATTCAGAAGTTCATCGGCATTTTGAATGGGGAACGGAAAAGCACATTTTATTTGCAGTTTCTTTTTAGCATTGACCCGTTCTTCAACCACAACAAAACCACCACCGATGGAGTAGTAGGTCGAAGAATACTCAGAAGTATCCAATAAACTAGCGGTAAATTTCAATCCGTTGGCGTGAAAAGGCAGGAAGTTTTTGTTGAAAATAATGTCCTCTTCAGGGAAAAATGGAATTTCAATTTCATCTCCTAATTTAAGGATGTGCTTGTCTTTGATTGCTGCAATTATTTTATCAATATTTTGAACAGGAATATATTCGGGATCCTGACCACTTAAACCCAGCATTATGGCTAAATCGGTGGCGTGACCTTTGCCTGTTAAGGAAAGCGAACCGTATAAATTTACTTTAATGTAATTTACATTTTCAAACTGATGAGTGGCGCGAAGTTCTCCCAAAAAACGTTCGGCAGCTCGCCAAGGTCCAAGTGTGTGAGAACTTGAAGGTCCAACGCCAATTTTTAACATATCAAAAACCGAAATACATTCTTCCATGAGAGTCAATTTATGGAACAAATATAGAAGTTTGAGTACAATTTTTCACTGTACATTTTTTATATTTACATATTATTAATTTAAATAATTGTATCAAATGGAATCGTCAAAAATGAATTCTTCGGCTTTTAGCTTCGAAAAAATTGTTGATACCATCATCAGACTTGGGGTTTTAGCGGTGCTGTTGATGTGGTGTTTTGATATCTTAAAACCTTTTGTACTCATCTTGGTTTGGGCTGTAGTTATTGCCATTGCCATTTATCCGGTGCACGTGTTTTTTGAAAAAATTTTTAGAGGCAGAAAGATTTTAGCAGTTATTGTACTTACTTTAGTCATGTTGAGCTTTATAATTATTCCAAGTGGACTGATTATTTATTCCCTTTATGAAGGAGTAAATCATTTTCGAGATGCTTTTAATAATGGCGAACACTTAATTCCGCCTCCAGGAGGAACAACAGCCAATTGGCCAGTAATTACAAAACCAATTGTTGAAATCTGGCAATTAGCTTCTGATAATTTACAAGATGCAGTGGTAAAATATTCCGAGCAAATAAAAGAATACGGTGCCATATTGTTAATTGCATTGGCTGGGTTTAGCAAAGGAATTTTATCTTTTATAGTCTCTATTATTATTGCTGGAGTTTTATTAGTTTACGCTGATTCATCAGAAGCTGTAACCCAAAAAATATTTGGAAAGCTTGTGGGCAAAAACAGTGAGAATTTTGCTGAAATAACGGTGCTAACCATTCGAAATGTTGTCAAAGGTATCCTTGGAGTGGCTTTTATTCAAGCTGCAATGATTGGTGTTGGTTTTTTTATTGCGGGCGTTCCCTTTGCTGGCTTGTGGACTATTTTATGCCTTATACTTGCCATTGTCCAGATTGGAGTAGGACCAATTGCGATTCCGGTTGTCATTTATATGTTTTCAGTTTCTGATACGACTACTGCTGTAATTCTAGCCATTTGGATTGGAATCACCCTTGTTTCTGACAATGTTTTAAAACCCATTTTATTGGGGAGAAATGCCCCAGCACCAATGTTGGTTATATTTTTAGGAGCAATCGGTGGATTTTTATACAACGGTTTTATTGGATTATTTTTAGGAGCAATTATACTTACCATTGGATATAAACTATTTATGACTTGGTTGGAAACGGATAATTGATTTAGTTTTATCTTTTATTAGAATTTCAGTTAAAAGACTTTTTCCTGAACCGTATTTCATAGATTTTGATATAAATCTTTTACGATTAATCTGATTTTTTAATTTGTATTACTATTTTTATATCCATTCTTAAAATCTATTTAGTCTATAGAGTTATCTTTAAATTTCTTAAAAATTCTAATTATATTCAATTTATAACCCTATAAAATAATTTTTTGCCACGATTTTTAAAAAAGTAGTTTTATTATTAGAATTACGTTCTCATTTTTTGAATTTATGGTTACAAAAAATGTGCTCAAAAATCTATAAATAGTATTGTATTGTATCTCTTTTTCTTTAGATTTGCAAAAAATAATATAATATCTATGGATTTAGTAGGATTAATTGTTGCAGGGTTAGTAGTTGGTTTTATTGTAGGAATGACCGGTGTAGGAGGTGGTTCATTGATGACCCCAATATTGATATGGTTTGGGATTCCACCATCAACAGCAGTTGGAACCGATTTGTTATATGCTGCCATTACTAAATCTGGTGGTGTTTTTGTTCACAACAAGAAGAAAAATATTAACTGGTCTATAACAGGTTGGCTAACGCTTGGTAGTGTTCCTGCGGCATTATTGACTCTGTGGATACTTCACAATTTGAAAACAGACTTAGAGGTTTTGAATAAAATCATTAAATACAGTTTAGGTTGGGCCTTATTATTTACATCGGTTGCTATTATTTTCAAAAAGAAACTTTTGGTTATTTCTCAAAGACATGCCGGCGATAAATTTCATAGCGAAAGTAAAACACAAAATTTATTGACGGTTGCCATTGGGGTTATGTTGGGAGCAACTGTTACTCTAACATCAATCGGGGCTGGAGCTTTAGGCACAGTAACTTTGTTTTTTCTATATCCTCTTTTACCAACTTCAAAATTAGTTGGAACCGAAATTGCTCACGCTGTTCCTTTGACATTAGTGGCAGGATTGGGTCACGCCACAATGGGAAATTTGGATTTAAGTATATTAGGGCATTTATTGTTGGGGTCTTTGCCGGGAATCTATTTGGGTAGCATGTTGAGTGGAAAACTACCTGATTTAATGCTTCGAAATGCTATCGCAATTATGTTATTTTATGTTGGGTTCAAGTTGGTGGCTTAAACGATAAATGTAATTTTCAAACCATAAATTACTTTATAATTTATTAATTCATATCATTTTACCGCCATCACTTTTACGTTCTCAATATGTATCAAGTGTAATTCAATATGTCTATCGTGGGCTTTTCTTTTAAATTCGCTTATAATTTCTAAAATGTCATAGTCAATTTGGCGACTTTCACTACCATCAATCGTCAAAACGCAATATTCAGGAACTTCGTCTAATGCTTTTCTCAATTTTACCTTGTTCAGAAAAGTCACATTATGGTTGAGTTTGATGTATTGGGTTTCGATACCCAGATGATGCGTTTGAGAGATATTATATTCTATTTTAAAATTACTTTGAACAATATAATAAATCGAAATCAACAGTCCGATGCTGACACCAATTAGCAAATCGGTGGAAAGGATCACCAAAATGGTAATCACAAATGGAATAAATTGTTTGCGTCCCAAACTCCACATATTGCTGTAAAGGCTTGGCGGTGTTAGATTGAATCCTGTGATTAACAGAATCGAAGCGAGTGAAGCATAGGGTATTTTATTCAACAAAAAAGGAACCAATAAAACCGCCAGCAATAAAAACAATCCGTGAGTAAAAGCCGAAAGTTTTGTTCGAGCACCCGCGTGAACATTGGCAGAACCTCTTACCACAACTGCTGTCATAGGAATTGCACCCAGCAATCCACAAGTCATATTGCCAATTCCTTGTGCGATAAGTTCGCGATTCACAGGAGTAATTCGGTTGCGTTTGTCTAATTTGTCAACAGCTTCAATACAGAGTAAGGTTTCTAATGAGGCGAGCAATCCAATGAGGATTCCATTTTTCCAAATCTCAGCAGTAGAAAATATTTTAGAAAAATCTGGAAAGGATATACTTTCGAAAATATTTAAAGGAATGGTTACTAATTGAGTTGGTCTAAGCGAATATTCCGAAGTCATATTCGTAAAGAGAATATTGGCAACAACTCCAATGACTACTACCAATAAAGGAGCCGGAATAATCTTCATTCTTTTGGCAAATGGTTGTTGAAGAATAATTAGCACGAATAACGAAAGTGTTGTAATCAGTATGGCTCCTCTTGTAATGTGATGATTAAAATTTTCGAAATTGCCAAAAAAATTATCTGCCGAAAATAATTGAATAAATCCACTGGTCCAAAAGTCGGGCTGATCATATCCTAATGCCAAAGGGATTTGTTTAGAAACTAATATTATTCCAATGGCTGCCAACATTCCTTTGATAACAGACGAGGGAAAATAATTCGCAATAGCTCCCAGTTTCAGCACTCCAAGAACAATTTGAAATAGACCCGCTATAACGACAGCGAGAAGAAAAAGTTTGTAATCGCCGAGGGAAATAATCGCTGCTGCAACCAAAGTCGTCAATCCGGCTGCGGGACCAGAAACTGCCAATTGTGAACCGCTAAGTATTGAAACCATTAATCCTCCAATTATTCCCGACAAAATTCCGGCATAAAGTGGAGCTCCCGAAGCCAAAGCTATTCCCAAACAAAGCGGTAATGCGACCAGAAAAACAGAAAGTCCAGCAGGTAAATCATGCTTAAACCAAATGATTCTATAATATTTTATGGCTCGTTTCATTTTTCAAAAAATAATACCAAAGGTAAAATTTTTATGTAAATACTGTAAAAATGAAACAAAGTTTTACAAATTCTTTGTTTTTATAGGAATACATAAATTTATCGCCATTTTTTCTTACAAAATAATGATTTAAATTAATAAAAAGAGACTAGCTCGAAATTTTTTCAATTACTATAGCAGCATCTGATGGGTCAAAATAGGTGCAGGTCATTTCGATGATATTTACACTCCATTTTGCAATGCCACAAAGTGCTGCGTGATTACAGAAAGTAAGATAATCGGTTTGACCGTCTTGATGCATCACCAGAAACTCGATGAAACGCTCTTTGTTGGCCGATGGAGCTACAGGTATTTTGTCGTAATTTGCAGGCGCTGCCACTCGATAATTGTCAGCACCAAAATATTCTTCGTGGCCGTCGTTGACAAAGATGTCGTAGCCTTGAACGCCCAATGCGATAAGATCTTGAATGTAAGCAGGAAAGTCGGCACCGGATTTTACTTTGGAATGCGCTTCTTTTATTTGGGTAATTGTGAACATAAATTAGATGGATTTTGGTTAATTATAAAGCTGTAAAATTAGCTATTTTAGGGAAAGTATTTAGTGAGTCCACCACAATTTGGGGAGTGGGAGAGGCCAGTTTGCGGAGTTTAGTGTCCATCCAAGCACCATCTACAGTGATAACGGCGCACAAAAAATCGTCTCTGTACAACTCGTGAACAATTGTCCAGCGGGATCCATCGGTACTCATTTTTGCCATTTTGGTTTGCATTGTAATCACGTCAGCAAGGTGAATTTCTTTTCTGAAAACGCATTCTTCTCGGAACAATATTGGGCCAATATGTTCCTTTTGCATTACTCTCAAGGTTAATCCCAGTTGTTCCAGGATTTCAACACGGTGTTGTGCTCCAAAATCATAATAAACGCTGTGGCGCAAGTGAAAATTGGGGTCTAAATCCGACCAACGAAAAGATAATTGTTTGCTAAATGTAGCCATTTGAGTTAGTTTTTTTGAGGGCTAAATTAAGTATAAAAGTTCAGATTTTATTAAAGTAGTAGTTGTCGTTATTTTCCAACTTTATCAATTGGTCTAAAACGCAATGCACTCCAAGTGTCGTTAATAGAGATTGCCGTTACTGTTGTTATTCCAAATTCTTGACCTGTAACACGGATGGTGTCCCGATTGATGTCGGTTTTTACTTTTGAAGTTCCTTTTGGGTAGGCAAACCACAATACACTATCCGTTTCTATATAGATTAAGTTATTATTGAGAAAGTCCAAATATTCACCATTGTTATTTATAAAAACCAATGTGTTTGAGTTTTTTATTTTTTTGTTTAATTCTGTTTTAAAATGCAGTTTTACAAACTCTTCCTCTAATGCTGTTGGCGCATTAATCACAATTCCAATGTCTTTGAGCTTCAGTTTTTTAATAATTTCTTGCATGGTTTGGGTTTAGTTATTCTTGAAGGCTAAAATTAAGGATAAAAGATGAAATTATATAAAATTACAAAGTTGAGTAATTATTAAAAACGTCAGCAAGGTTTATTGTTTATTCCTCCTCATTGGTGTATTCCAATATGTCTCCCGGTTGGCAATTTAGGGCTTTGCAAATGGCTTCCAAAGTACTGAATCGAATGGCTTTTGCCTTTCCTGTTTTCAGAATAGAAAGATTGGACAGCGTCAAATCTACCTTTGCTGAAAGTTCGTTCAGCGAAATTTTGCGTTTCGCCATCATTACATCCAGGTTTACTATTATCGCCATATCTTAGATTGTTAATTCGTTTTCCGATTGCAATTCGACTCCTTTTTTAAAAATAACGGCAATCACATAGACTATAGCTGCCATCAAAATAAAGGCTTCACTATCTACCCAAAATTGATTTAAAGGTTGGATTTCATAATCTTGTTGTTGCAAACTTTTTGCAATTTCACTCGCTATATAACTTATAAGTCCAATAGAAAGAGTAAGGTAGCTCATTTTTGTAATTTGAGAAGAAACGAAAGTACTGAACGGTTTCTCTAAATTGAGTTTTAGAAGGAGCATAATCACTATATAAAATAAAATGCATTTGAAAATAGAAATAAATAAAACAAAGCCATACATTCCGTAAAAAACCATTGCACTTTGATTATACAATTCACGTAAATCCATTTTATTGTATAAATTTTGTACCATTTCAGGTTTGAAAACACTGAATACAAAATTGACAATCAATCCACCAGCTTCAATAGACAATCCTACAAAAATAATCCAAGCAATAATGTTTAGGATTATGAACACGAAATTTTTTTTTGTTTTCATTAGTATTTCTGATTTTAAAATTATTTAGCAAACATAATAAATATTTATTGAATAATAATAAAAATAAGTTAATAAAGAATAAATAAATTTTATGGTTTAAAAAAGAATTGTGGTAGAATTTTGGATTGTGATAGGATGGTTAGAATGGGACCGGATTGTAAATCCGCTGTCGGGTAAAGTTTTGTTTCGCCTTATATTTACTTCAACAATATTATTTTTCGAATAAATAGAAAGTTGATTCACTTATAGAAACATTACCATTCAATTAACAGAAATGAAGATGGGCAGTGTTTCGTAAAAGAGTAATTTTGCTAAAATTTGAAGTCAAAATGATCAAGACCATTCCCATTTCTATATTAGAATTAGCATTAATTTCTCAAGACAGTACGGCAGCTGCCACATTCGAAAAAACAAAAGAGTTGGCGCAACTGGCAGATTCCTTAGAATACAACCGGTTTTGGCTGGCAGAACATCATAATATGGCGCATGTTGCTAGTACCGCAACGGTGATTTTAATAGGTTTTATTGCGAGTCAAACGCAAACGATTCGGGTGGGTTCTGGTGGGATTATGTTGCCGAATCATTCTCCACTAATTATTGCCGAGCAGTTTGGCACCTTGGAAATTCTTTATCCCAATCGGATTGATTTGGGTTTGGGAAGAGCACCTGGAACTGATGTGCAAACTGCACAAGCCATTCGGAAAGATTTCTATGAACAATCACAACAGTTTCCGAAAAATGTGGAAGCTCTTGAAACTTATTTTTCTGAGGATAATGCCAAGGCACAAGTACGTGCTTTTCCTGCTGAAGGTACTCAGGTTCCTATTTGGATTTTAGGATCGAGTAGGGAGAGTGCTCTTTTGGCTGCTTCCAAAGGATTGCCTTATGCGTTTGCCGGACATTTTGCTCCCAGAGAAATGATGGAAGCTTTCCGATTGTATCGTGAACATTTTGAAGCCTCGAAGTTTTTGGATGCTCCCAAAACGATGGCTTGCATCAATGCCATTGCTGCCGATACGGATGAAGAAGCCGAAATCCTGTCGACCAGTTTGTATCAAATGTTCCAGAATTTAGTGCAAAACAATAGAAAACCTTTGCAACCACCCGTAAATTCCTTGACTCATCTGATGAATACCATGAGCGAAGAAGCCCGTTTTCACGTCAACCAAATGACCGCTTGTTCGTTTGTAGGAAGCACAAAAACATTGACCGCCGAATTAAAAGAATTTATCCGTATTTCTCAGGTGGACGAATTGATGATTAGCTCTCCTATCTATGAGCATCACGCTAAATTAAAAAATTTACGTTTGCTTAAAGAAGTTATGGATGGTGTGAATGGTATTTGATTGATCAATATAAGTTAAAGATCTCTAATGCTGTGCGAAGTCTCCCGACTTCGTACCTATTCCAATGTGCCTTTATGATTTTAAAATTAATTCTTTGGTGTTGCTAGTGTTAATTGAATATAGTAACCGGTACGAAGTCGGGAGACTTCGTACAGCAATCCAGTTTTAAGGAACACTTCGGGTAGCGGGAAGCGGGGTTATTTTATTGAGATTTTTTTGTTCAATGTTCCAAGTTCTGTGAAAATTTTCATAATGTAAATTCCAGAAGATAAATCAGTAGTATTTATAGTTTCAAAATTATCTTTTATCATTTTTATATTTTGCCCATTTGAATTGAAGAGTTCAATTTTTGAAATAACCGTATTTTGGGATTTTATATAAATCATTGCCGTAGTTGGATTGGAGTACACTTCAATTTGGTTTAAATCGGGGTTCAAAGTATTCAGTTTGTAATTTTTAAAAACAATAGATCCGAAAGGTGGAGTCCCAATAAATAAAACCATACCATTCTCTTCGGTAGTTATAGAATAATATATAGCCTCTTTCATCGAATGAAAATATGAACTTTCAAAATCGTTTTGAATTTCACTACCGCAATCGTCTGTAGTATTAGAAAATTGGGTGGTATTCATAGAATTAGTATCAAACAGATTGAATGTTCCTTCGAATGAATTACAAGCACCTTTGCCACTAAAATTTAAATTTTCCAAAATAGTTAAATAAGGAGTGATAGCAGGATTTATTTCAGAGACGATATAATTTTGACTGTTATCGCTTGCTTGAACGGAATACAAATACCAAGTTTGAAATAAATTGGGATTTGGTTCTTGAGCAAAACAATTTATCGAACAGATTGTTAAAATTAAAAGAAATAAATGTTTCATAATTTTGTGTATTTATTTTTCATTAGAAGGAAGTTGAAAGATTTTCTCTTAACTTATATATTGCCGAAGATTTGTTTCGTTTTATATTTCTTTCAAATATATTAATTTTTTCTTACAAATTATATCATTTTTAATTCAGAAGGTTTCTAAATAAAATAATTTTTTTGACATCCAGAGTGCCCTAGCCCAGATGGAAACGGCATCCTCTTGTGGCGGTGTTCGCCACAAGAGATATAGTGGACAGCTGGAAATAGCTCCTGAAAAACAATATAAAAATGTCATCTTGTCATATTATTTTCCGCCAATTTTAACATAAACTGACAATTTACAGGCTGTCATTGTCTTGGCACAAAGATTGACTATTGCAACTCGAACCGTTAAAATAAGTATTCAATAAAATTAAATATAACTAAAAATGGGTAAAATAATCGGAATTGATTTAGGTACGACAAACTCTTGTGTTTCTGTAATGGAAGGTAATGAAGCAGTTGTTATTCCTAATGCAGAAGGAAAAAGAACAACACCATCTATCATCGCTTTTGTTGAAGGTGGAGAAATTAAAGTGGGTGATCCAGCAAAGAGACAAGCAGTAACTAATCCAACTAAGACTATTGCTTCTATCAAACGTTTTATGGGTCATTCTTTTGCTGAAGTTTCTGCTGAAGCTAAAAGAGTTTCTTATTCTGTAGTAAAAGGGGACAACAATACGCCACGTGTGGACATTGATGGTCGTTTGTATTCTGCACAAGAATTGTCAGCGATGACACTTCAAAAAATGAAAAAAACTGCTGAAGACTATTTAGGTCAAACAGTTACTGAGGCAGTTATTACTGTTCCTGCTTACTTTAATGATGCACAACGTCAAGCTACAAAAGAAGCTGGTGAAATTGCAGGTCTTAAAGTAATGCGTATTATCAACGAACCAACTGCTGCTGCTTTGGCTTACGGTTTGGATAAAAAAGGAAAAGATCAAAAAATTGCTGTTTACGATTTAGGTGGAGGTACATTTGATATTTCTGTTCTTGAATTAGGAGACGGAGTTTTCGAAGTTCTTTCTACAAATGGTGATACTCACCTTGGTGGTGATGATTTTGACCACGAAATTATTGACTGGTTGGCTAACGAATTCAATGCTGAAGAAGGTATTGACTTACGTCTTGATCCAATGTCATTGCAACGTTTGAAAGAAGCTGCTGAGAAAGCAAAAATTGAATTGTCTTCTTCTGCTGAAACTGAAATCAACTTGCCTTACGTAACTGCTACAGCTTCAGGACCAAAACACTTAGTTAAAAAATTAACTAGAGCTAAATTCGAACAATTAACTGATTCTTTAGTAAAACGTTCTATGGCACCAGTGGCTAAAGCGTTGAAAGATGCCGGTTTATCTGTTTCTGATATTGACGAAGTTATCTTGGTTGGAGGTTCTACTCGTATGCCAAGAATCGCTGACGAAGTTGAAAAATTCTTTGGTAAAAAAGCGTCTAAAGGAGTTAACCCTGATGAGGTTGTTGCTATTGGAGCAGCTATTCAAGGTGGAGTTCTTTCTGGAGATGTAAAAGATGTATTGTTACTTGACGTAACACCTCTTTCTTTAGGTATCGAAACTATGGGTGGAGTTATGACTACATTAATTGAGTCTAACACGACTATTCCAACTAAAAAATCGCAAGTTTTCTCTACTGCTGCAGATTCTCAACCAACTGTTGAAATCCACGTATTGCAAGGAGCTAGAGCAATGGCTGCTGATAATAAAACTATCGGTCGTTTCCACTTAGATGGTATTCCACCAGCACCAAGAGGTGTTCCTCAAATCGAGGTTACTTTTGATATTGATGCTAATGGTATCATCAAAGTATCTGCAACTGACAAAGGAACTGGAAAATCTCACGATATTCGTATCGAAGCTTCTTCTGGATTAACAGCTGAAGAAATCGAAAGAATGAAAAAAGATGCTGAAGCTAACGCTGATGCTGACAAAATCGCAAGAGAAAGAGCTGAAAAATTGAACGAAGCTGACGGAATGATCTTCCAAACTGAGTCTCAATTGAAAGAACTTGGAGATAAATTGACTGATGAAAATAAAGTAGCTATCGAGTACGCTTTGACTGAATTGAGAATGGCTCACCAATCTCAAGACATTCCAGCTATCCAAACAGCTCTTGACAACATCAACGCAGCTTGGAAAAAAGCTACTGAAGCAATGTATGCTCAAGGAGAGCAAGCTCAAGGTGGTGCTCAACAACCACAAGGAGAACAACCACAAGGAGACAATGTTGAAGACGTTGAATTCGAAGAAGTAAAATAATTGCTGTAGAGACGTGATTTATCACATCTCATACAAATTTATAGTAAAACCGAGTCAGAAATGGCTCGGTTTTTTTGTGTAATTTTGTATTTATAACTTGAATTAAATATTTAAAATATATATTTGTATAAAATTATTGGTTTATGCTATTCGAATTTTCATTGCATAGTTTGGAACAAATAAAATTGCGTTCCATTACGAGAGAAACAGTTGAATTAGTATTGAATGAACCAGATGAGGTAATTATTGAAAATGATAATCAAAAAGTATTTCAGAAAATTGTAGATAATTATTTATACCGAGTTTTTGTCAATTCTAATAAAAATCCATCACTTATAAAAACAGTTTATAGAACTTCAAAAATCACTAAATATTTGTAATTATGAAAGTTAAATATGATAAAGAAACCGATATACTTTATATCACTTTGAGTGATGAAAAAATTGAAGAATCGGATGAAGACAAAAAAGGATTTATTTTAGATTATTCTAAAAGTGGAAATTTGGTAGGAATAGAGGTTTTGAACGCTTCAAAATCATCAATTAATCCTGCTAAAGTAGAATATGAAGCAGTATAAGCAGAATATATTTATAGAAGAAACCGAGTCAGCAATGGCTCGGTTTTTTTTGCTTTATTTAAATAGAAATTATTGTAATAGAATTGGATTTTTTTAAAAATACTTTAATCAATTTTTAATGTAAATTGACAAAAATCAGAGTTGTTTTTTAACTTATCAGATGTTCAATTCAGGGTTGTTTTTACATTTTTGGACGAGATATACTAAAGTTTTTTATCAAACCTTTATTTAGGTATAATTTCAAGGATTCAATAATTTGCTAATATTTTGTTGAATTCGTTGTTTAAAAGTGATTTTTTTTTGTTTTTCACAACAATAGTATCATCAATTATTAGTTTGTCAATTTTTAGGATTTGTACTGTTTGTCAGTTATTATGGTTGTTTTTTACTATAATTTTATTTTGAATAAACAAATGATTTATCTCATAAAAGCAGTTGTAATTTGTAAATACATTTGTACTATGGAATAATTTGCGAAATCGTTATTTATTTTTGAAAATCATAATCTGTAAATGATATTCGTTTTAAAAGATTTTCGTAATATTACTACATAAAAAAATTGGATGAGAAAAATCAAATATAAGAAAGGCAGAAAACTCCAACCGTATAATTTGGAATATACCGGAATTCATAAAAAGACAGATTCAGAAATACAGCTGTTTGTTTATGATGATTTAAATTTTGCAGAATTTGCCGATTTTAATGTTTCTGATTTAAAAAAACATATTGATACCAAAAAAACGAATTGGCTTAATATACACGGTTTGAACGATTTGGATTTTTTGAAATCAATTAGCGCCTATTTTGAAATTGACAACTTTATGCTTGCCGATATTTTGAATACCACCCGAAGAACCAAAATTGAAGAGCAACATGATATTTTGTTTTTTAATATAAAATCGTTGTTGCCTGCGGGTGATTCGGATAATATTAGTGCTGAGCAAATTAGTTTTTTGATAAAAGATGGTGTTTTGATTTCTTTCCAGGAAAAAAGAAGTGATTTTTTTACTCATATCAGAGAGCGAATTAGAACCCATTCGGGAATTGTGAGAACTAAAAAAGCGGATTATTTGCTTTACATCCTTTTGGACGCCATTATGGAAAATTTCTATATCACGTTAGAAAGCGAAGAAGATAATATTGAGGAATTAATTGATCAAACTAAAAATAGTACCGACCCGATAATTTTGGAAAAAATAGAGCAACATAGAGATAATTTTAATTTTCTGAAACGTTCTATTATTCCGTTACGGGATTCATTGTACGACATAAAAAGTATTAAAGACGATAACGTTTTTAATGTGATTGAAGCAGAGAATTTTACTTTTTTTACCAGATTACACCAAAAAAGTTTAGAGCTTTTAGAACAAATAGAATCGGATATGAGTTCTCTTCATAGTGCTTCTGATTATTATTTTTCGGCACAAAGTCATAAGATGAATGAGATTATGAAAACGCTTACGATAGTTTCGGCTATTTTTATTCCACTTACATTTATTGTGGGTGTGTATGGAATGAATTTCGATTATATGCCAGAACTCAGGTATGAAAACGGCTATTATACCGTAGTGGGAGGAATGGTTTTAATCGTGTTTGCGATGATCTATTATTTTAAAAGACGGCGTTGGTTTTAAAAGTTTCAAAAGAATGAATTTCAATATAATAAATTTTAAAAAATAAAAAAATGAACAAAGCGATATACATCGCAACAAGCGAAGAGGATAGTGGAAAATCTATTGTTACTTTAGGTTTAATGAGTATGCTTATTGGCAAAACTGCTAAAGTTGGTTATTTCAGACCTATAGTCGAAGATTTTGAAGATGGAAAACTGGACAATCATATCGAAACGGTAATTAACCATTTTGGTTTGGATATTTCCTATAATGATGCTTTTGCCATCAAGAAAAGCAAACTCATCAAAAAGAAAAACAAAGGTAAACTTGGAGAAGTAATCGATTTGATTATTGAAAAATACAAACAACTGGAAGAACAATTTGATTTTGTTTTAGTCGAAGGAACCAGTTTTACAGGTGAAGGTACAGTTATTGAAATGGATATGAATGTACTTATCGCTAAAAATCTTGGGATTCCTGCGATTATTGTTGGCTCTGGGGTTGGTAAAACTCTTGATGAATTAATAGATAGTATGCGTTTAGCGTATGACTCCTTTAAAGTAAAAGATGTTGAGGTTTTGGCTGTTATTGCCAATAAAGTGCAACCTGAAAATATCAATTTGATTACATCAGGTTTGAAAAAAAGCTTGCCAGAAAGTGTTTTGGTCAATGCTATTCCAATGATTTCGACTCTTAATAATACCACAATTCAAGAGATTGTAAACGAATTGGATGCTAAAGTTTTGTTTGGCGAAGCTTATCTTAACAATCAGATTTCCAGTTTTAGTGTTGGAGCAATGCAGTTAAGAAATTATCTAAATCATTTGAAAGAAGATGGATTAGTAATCACTCCAGGTGATAGAGCCGATATTATTTTGGGAGCTTTACAAGCCAATGAATCTGTAAATTATCCTTCCATTTCCGGAATCGTTTTAACTGGTAATATTATCCCTGAAGATACCATCCTAAAATTGATTGAAGGACTTTCGCCAGTGGTACCGATAATTGCAGTCAAAGAAGGAACGTATGTGATATCGAATAAAATAGGGGATATCAAGCCTAAAATTTATGCCAATAACACCCAAAAAATTCAAACGTCGATTGATACTTTCGAAAAATATGTTGATTTAGAACGTTTAACCGAAAAATTCATCAAGTTTGAAGTGGAAGGAATGACTCCAAAAATGTTCCAATATAATTTGGTAAAAAGAGCCAAAAAACACCGTAAACATATTGTATTGCCAGAAGGTAACGATGATAGAATTCTTATAGCTGCTGCCCGATTGTTGTTGATGGATGTGGTAGATATTACTATTCTTGGAGACAAAAAACAAATCGTTAGCAAAGTGGCTGATTTAGGTTTAGATATGGATTTTACTAAAGTTAACATTGTCAATCCAAGAAAAGACAAGAATTATGATGACTACGTGAATACGTATTATGAGCTTCGAAAAGCGAAGAAAATGACATTGGAAATTGCTAAAGATTTGATGGAAGACGGTTCTTATTTTGGAACCATGATGGTGTACAAAGGTCACGCAGACGGAATGGTTTCAGGAGCAGCACACACTACTCAACACACTATTTTACCAGCGTTACAGTTCATTAAAACAAAACCAAATTCTTCTGTAGTTTCTTCTATATTCTTTATGTGTTTAGAGGATCGAGTTTCCATTTTTGGAGATTGTGCCATTAATCCAAATCCAACAGCAGAACAGTTGGCAGAAATTGCGATTTCATCAGCAGATTCAAGTTTGGCTTTCGGAATTGAACCAAAAGTCGCTATGCTTTCTTATTCTTCAGGTTCTTCAGGAAAAGGCGATGAAGTGGACAAAGTAAGAACTGCCACCGAAATTGTAAAAAGCAAACGTCCTGATTTGAAAATCGAAGGCCCAATTCAATACGACGCAGCAGTAGATTTAGAAGTAGGTCAAAGCAAAATGCCCAATTCAGAAGTGGCAGGTCACGCCAGTGTATTGATTTTTCCTGATTTGAATACTGGAAATAATACTTACAAAGCGGTTCAAAGAGAAACTGGCGCTTTGGCAATTGGTCCAATGTTGCAAGGATTGAACAAACCTGTAAACGATTTGAGTCGTGGTTGTACTGTTGATGATATTATCAATACAGTGGTTATTACAGCAATTCAAGCGCAGGGATTGTAAAAAGTTTAATCGGTTAATTAGTTAACTGGTTAATTTGAAAGATTGTTAGAAAAAGAAAATAAATAAATAATGAAAATAGTTATAATAAATTCAGGAAGTTCTTCCATAAAATATCAGTTAATCGAAATGCCATCCAAAGAGGTCATTTGTTCGGGAATGATTGACAGAATAGGATTGGAAACATCCAATTTAAGTTATGTTACCAAAATCGATAAAATAGAAAAAACGATGCCTATTGCAAATCATAAAATTGGTTTGGAAAAAATCGCCTATTTACTGATGGACGAAACAGTGGGAGTGATTAAAAGTACTAAAGAAATTAATGCTGTTGGTCATCGTGTGGTGCACGGTGGAAGTAATTTCTCGAATACAACAATAATCGATAGTGAGGTTAAAGAAAAGATAAAACAACTTTTTGACTTGGCTCCATTGCACAACCCAGCCAATTATGAAGGGATAATTGTAGCCGAACAAATTTTTGATGAAGCCACACAAGTAGCCGTTTTTGATACTGCATTTCATCAAACTATGCCTGTTGAAGCTTATAAATATGCCATACCCAATTATCTTTTGACTGATAATAAAATACGAGTGTACGGTTTTCACGGAACAAGTCATAAATATGTTTCGGAGAAAGCAATCAATTACTTAGAGAAATCATCCAAAATTATTACCATCCATTTAGGAAATGGTTGTAGTATGACTGCTATAAAAGACGGAAAAAGTATCGATACTACCTTAGGTTTTGGCCCAATGAATGGTTTGATTATGGGAACCCGAAGCGGAGATGTAGATCAATCGGTTATCTTTCATATGGTAAATGCTTTGGGTTATTCCCTCGCCGAAGTGAATACGATGTTGCAAAAACAAAGTGGGATGCTAGGTCTAACTGGTTTTAGTGATTTGAGAGATATAGAATCGAATGCCGAGCAAGGAAACAAAGATTGTCAATTGGCTTTGGATATGAACGCTTACCGAATCAAGAAATATATTGGTTCTTATGCAGCTGCTTTGGGTGGATTAGATGCTATTATTTTCACAGCTGGAATCGGAGAAAATTCTTCGTACATCCGAAAATTAGTTTGCACCAATATGGAATATTTTGGAATTGAATTGGATTCGGATAAAAATGAATTGCGTTCGAAAGAAATTCGTGAAATCAATTTGCCACAATCTAAAACTAAAATTTTAGTAGTTCCTACCAATGAAGAGGTAGAAATTGCTCATCAGGTTTTTGAATTGTTATCGGAATAAATACAATAAATGTAGTTGCGCAGTATTGGGAAACCTCACTAGTTGAAGCTTGTGAGGTTTTTTTATACCTTATAATTATTTCAAATCATATCTTCGGGTTTCACCCAAGCATCAAAATCTTCGGCAGAAACATAACCTAAACGAATGGCTTCTTCCCTTAAAGTTGTTCCGTTTTTGTGAGCGGTTTGAGCAATTTCGGCCGATTTGTAATAGCCTATTTTTGTATTCAAAGCAGTAACCAGCATCAAAGAATTATTGACCAATTCTTCAATGCGTTTGTAATTGGGTTCTATTCCGCTGGCGCAATGTTCATTAAATGATAAGCAAGCATCGCCCAACAATCGAGCCGATTGCAGGAAGTTTGCCGCCATCAAGGGTTTGAAAACGTTCAGTTCATAATGCCCTTGCATTCCTCCAACGGAAATTGCCACATCATTTCCCATCACTTGAGCACAAACCATGGTCAAGGCTTCGCATTGGGTTGGATTTACTTTTCCAGGCATAATCGAGGAACCCGGTTCGTTTTCCGGAATATGAATTTCGCCAATTCCCGAGCGCGGCCCTGAAGCCATCATTCGAATATCGTTTGCAATTTTATTTAGGGAAACTGCTAATTGTTTCAATGCGCCGTGGGATTCGACAATAGCATCGTGAGCTGCCAAAGCTTCGAATTTGTTGGGAGCGGTTACAAATGGATGTCCTGTGAATTCGGCAATATATTCGGCTACTTTTACGTCATATCCAAGAGGTGTATTCAATCCAGTTCCAACGGCAGTTCCGCCCAAAGCGATTTCGGATAAATGTGCCAAAGTATTTTTGAGTGCTTTCAAACCATAACTCAATTGGGCTGCATAACCTGAAATTTCTTGTCCCAAAGTCAAAGGCGTAGCATCCATTAAATGGGTTCGGCCAATTTTTACTACTGCTTTGAATTCTATTGCTTTCGCTTGAAGAGTATCTCTTAATTTTTCGACAGCGGGGATAGTGTTTTCTACCACGACTTTGTAGGCTGCAATGTGCATTGCAGTAGGGAAGGTGTCATTGGAAGATTGCGATTTATTGACATCGTCATTCGCTTTGATGAATGGTTCTCCTTCGCCAATAACAAATCCTTTTAAAACCTGCGCTCGATTGGCAATTACTTCATTGACGTTCATATTGCTTTGCGTTCCCGAACCCGTTTGCCAAATGACCAACGGAAATTCATCAGCTAGTTTTCCGTCCAAGATTTCGTCGCAAACTTCGGCAATGGCATCTCGTTTTTCGATTGTCAGAACACCCAAATCAAAATTGGCGTAACCTGCGGCTTTTTTTAGATAAGCAAAACCTTCTATGATTTCTTTTGGCATGGAAGCTGAAGGTCCAATTTTGAAATTGTTTCTGGAACGTTCGGTTTGTGCTCCCCAATAGTTATCGGCTGGAACTTGCACTTCACCCATCGTATCTTTTTCTATTCTGTACCTCATTTTAGGATCGTTTTAGATTTTGTTTTAATTTGTCTTTTAACAAATTCAATAGTAATAGCTAAAGAAATGGAATTCAAATGTTTCTAAATTTACAAATTACTTCTGTTTATAAAAAATATTATCCACTATTTATTGGTAAGAAAAAATATTAAACATACATTTGTGGCTACATTCAAAAATTCCGGAAAAAATGTTTGATTTTACACAGTATTTAGGCTTTTTGCTTTTCTTAACCGTTCTTACAATAGGATTCTGGTTAATGTTTTTCTTGGTTGGTTTCGTTTCCTATTGGGTTGGCGGAGCTACTTGGGAAGCTTACAAAGAGAAAAAAGCAAAAAAGAAAGCAGAAGAACAATCAGTTTAAATTGATTGTCGAATAAAAAAAAGGACTCGTTTTGCGAGTCCTTTTTTTTGTGTATAAGTGGAATATTTTAATGTCCTCCACTGATCTTTTTGTCAAAATCAATTCCTTGAGCTCTTAGTATTCCGCTTACTTTCCAAGCATAAAAAGCTAAATAGGCAAAACATAAAACACCAACAATGTAGCTGTTTTGGATTCCAATACTTCCGGCAACTTCTCCTTGTAACCAAGCTATAATTCCGCCACCCATAATCATCATAATCAAGAAACTACTTCCTTGACTAGTATTTTTTCCTAATCCGCTTACTGCCAAAGTAAAAATACAAGGCCAAAGTGTACTACAAAATAAACCAACACTCGTAAATGCATAAACGCTAACCATTCCGGTGGTTGCCATTCCAGTAAATAGAGCCACAATTCCTAATACAGAAAAAATAAGCAACATTCTGGCAGGATTTCCTTTGCTGGCCATATCTGCTCCAATCAAAACTAAAATAATTAATCCATAAATGTAGAAAGGAGTTAAATCGTGTTTAGCTATTGCATTTACAAACAAGAAAACACCAAACGCTAAATAAGGAGCCAAGAAACGCAGCACTTTTTGAGTAGTCATATTGTCGGTAAAAGCTTCAACAGCTCCAGTCCAACGACCAATCATTAAACTCGCCCAATATAAAGACACATAAGGAGCAATATCACCAATGGCAAAACCTAATTTACTTTCCATATAAGCTGGCAAATTAGCCGCTGTAGAAACTTCGACACCAACATACAGAAAAATGGCAATCATTCCCATAATCAGTTGAGGATATTGCAAAGCTGAACTTTTTGCAGATGCTTTATCTTCTACAGATTCTACTATCGTTTCAGGATGTTCCGGCAAGGAAGAAAATTTCAATAAAACGGCTACAATTATAAAAGCCACTCCTAATATTAAATAAGGGATTTTAACGCTTTCAATACTCATATCTGTATTACCAGATGCTGCGGAACCAAAAATAGCAAAACTCACAATTAGTGGTCCAATCGTTGTACCAAAATTATTGATTCCACCCGCCAATGTCAATCGTTGAGAACCTGTTTTTATCGGACCCAATGCAATTGCCAACGGATTGGCAACGGTTTGTTGCAAAGAAAATCCCAAACCAACAGTAAATAAACCAGCAAGCATTAATGGATATGAACCTGTATTTGCCGCAGGATAAAACAGCAATGTTCCTAGGGCGGAAATTACCAATCCCAGTGCAAGTCCATTTTTATATCCAATTTTGTTAACTAAATCTTGTTTCATTAATAAAGAAACTCCCATATACATTAAGGAACCTACAGTGTAAGAAATATAAAAAGCCAAGGAAACAAATTGACTTTGACCTTGGGTTAAATCAAATGCTTTTTTAAAAACAGGGATTAAAATATCATTACTGGCTGCAACAAATCCCCAAAAGAAGAATACGGTTACTAGGGGAATAAATTGCCCCCAATTGGTTTTTGAACTGTCTGAATTCATAATAAAAATTTGGTATTAGGTTATATAGTTTATAAATTATTAATAGCAGTAAATGTAAAGTTAATGGGAAAGAAAAAAAAATATTATGTGACAAAAATTGTGAAAAATATACCAACGGGAAGATTTATTCAACAAACTGTATTTATAGATTTAGATTTTTAATAAATTCTGAAATTCGCATCTAAACTTATTTCCTAGAAATTCAAATTTGGAATTCAATTTGTTCGTTACTTTTGAGTTTTAATTGGCACATTTTTTTGTACTTTTGCAAAAATTTTATAAAAAATCATTTATGTTATCTATCAATAATTTATCAGTTCAGTTTGGCAAGCGAATTTTGTTCGACGAAGTAAATACTGTTTTTACCCACGGTAATGTTTACGGAGTTATCGGTGCAAACGGAGCTGGAAAATCCACTTTTCTTAAAATAATTTCGGGGGATATGGATCCAACCTCTGGAAACATTCACTTAGAACCCGGAAAACGGATGTCGGTTTTAAATCAGAACCACAATATGTTTGATGAACATACCGTACTCGAAACCGTAATGATGGGCAACAAGGTTTTGCATAAAATTAAAACCGAAATGGATGCCTTGTATTTAGATTATACCGATGAAAATGCCGATAGAATTGGGGAATTACAAGTGCAATTTGAAGAAATGAACGGTTGGAATGCCGATTCCGATGCAGCTTCAATGCTTTCCAATTTAGGTATTACCGAAGACAATCATTATACTTTAATGGGTGATTTGGAAGGTAAAATTAAAGTGCGAGTACTTTTGGCGCAAGCCTTATTTGGAAATCCAGATTTACTAATAATGGATGAGCCAACCAATGATTTAGATTTTGAAACCATTGCTTGGTTAGAAAATTTCTTGGCTAATTATGAAAATACTGTAATTGTTGTTTCGCACGACCGTCACTTTTTGGATGCCGTTTGTACACATATATCGGATATCGATTTCAGTAAAATCAATCATTATTCAGGAAACTATACTTTTTGGTATGAATCCAGTCAATTAGCGGCCAAACAAAGGGCTCAGCAAAACAAAAAAGCCGAAGAAAAGAAACAAGAATTAGAAGAATTTATCCGTCGTTTTTCTGCGAATGTTGCCAAATCAAAACAAGCAACTTCACGTAAAAAAATGATTTCAAAATTGAATATTTCCGAAATCAAACCATCAAGCCGCCGTTACCCTGCGATAATTTTTGACCAAGAGCGCGAAGCTGGCGATCAAATTCTGAATGTTCAAAATTTGAGCGCTTCTGTTGATGGAGATGTTTTATTTAAAGGTGTCGATTTGAATATGGCCAAAGGTGATAAAATTGTGCTTTTTTCCAAAGATTCTCGTGCTACGACAGCATTTTATGAAATCTTAAACGACAATCAAAAAGCCGATTCGGGAACTTATGATTGGGGAGTTACCACAACCCAAGCTTATTTACCATTAGAAAACCATGCTTTCTTTGAAAGTGATGACACCCTTGTTGATTGGTTGCGTCAATGGGTAAAAACAGAAGAAGAGCGTGATGAAGTAAATATTCGTAGTTTCTTGGGGAAAATGATTTTCTCTGGTGAAGAAGCTTTAAAAACCTGTCGTGTTTTGTCCGGAGGAGAGAAAGTACGTTGTATGTTATCTCGAATGATGATGCAGCGTGCCAATGTTTTAATGCTCGACGAACCTACAAATCACTTGGATTTAGAGTCGATTACGGCTTTCAATAATTCGCTAAAAAACTTTAAAGGTTCTGTGATTTTTACTACACATGACCACGAATTTTCGCAAACAGTTGCTAATAGAGTAGTTGAATTAACACCAAAAGGAGCCATTGACAGATATATGACTTTCGATGAATACTTGGATAACGAAGGAGTTCAAGAATTGAGAACAAAAATGTATTCTTAAAAAAGATAAATGAAAATTAGATTTAATCCCGTTGCAATGTAGCGGGATTTTTTTTATCTCAATTAGATTGTTCTCAAATAATTTTTGATACTAAATTTTTAGTTTATGATTAAAAATTAAAATACTTTTGAGAAACAAATCAGTTTTTATTTACAGCTATGTCAGACAGTATTTTAAATCTAAAAGCACCAAGAATAGAGGTGGTGGATGCCTTACGAGGTTTTGCTATTATGTCTATTATGTTACTCCACAACATCGAACATTTTGATTACTATAATTTTCCGGAAGCTTTGCCAGAATGGATGAAAATCTTGGACAAAATAATTTGGGACACTTTGTTTTTCCTTTTTGGCGGAAAATCCTATGCTATTTTTGCCTTGCTATTTGGCTTTAGCTTTTACATTCAAAACAACAATCAAGAGAAAAAAGGGAATGATTTTAGACTGCGATTCCTTTGGAGATTGGTGTTGCTCTTGGGATTTGGCATTCTCAATACCGTTTTCTATGAAGGTGATATTCTGGTACTTTATGCGGTTTTGGGTGTGGTTTTGATTCTGGTTTGTAAGTGGAATGATAAAGCTGTTTTTATTACAGCTCTAATTTTGATGTTGCAACCTTTAGAATGGATGAAGTATTTTTATATGCTTTTGCATCCAGAATTTGTTCCAATGCCCAATTTATCGAATCATTATTTTGGGATGATGGGCGACTATTTAAAAAGTAATTCTTTTATGGATTATGCGGTAGGAAATCTAACGATAGGGCGATGGGCATCCGTTTTTTGGTCATGGGAAAACGGGCGATTTTTTCAGGCTCCAGCCTTATTTATGTTCGGAATGTTATTAGGAAGAAAAAAACTTTTTATCGCCTCGGTTGAAAGTAATTTATTTTGGAAAAAAGCATTGCAATATGCTATTATTCTTTTTATTCCTTTGTTTATTTTTAAAACTTTTTTACCTGAAATCATAGAACGAAAAGCATTGGCGGACAGCCTTTCGGTAATTGTAAGTTCTTGGTCTAATCTGGCTTTTATGATTGTTTTAGTTTCATCTTTTATAGTATTGTATCAAAAAGATTCGGTACAAAATCTTCTTTCAAAACTTATTCCTTTTGGGAAAATGAGTCTAACTAATTACATCTTGCAATCTATCGTAGGTTGCTTTATTTACTACCGATATGGCTTGGGACTTGTTGAATATACTGGAGCCACTTATTCATTATTAATCGGAATTATTTTATTCATTTTGCAATTGTATTTCTGTAAATGGTGGCTTTCAAAGCATCGACAAGGACCTTTAGAATATATTTGGCATAAGGCCACTTGGATTTCTTTTGGAAAATAATAAATAATTTTTTCTAGGCTTCGAATGGATAAATCCTAAGTCGGAATTTGTATATTTGCTTTACCAAAGTTTAAAAAAACAAATATTTGCAACTATGAGTCAAAAAGTATTGCTCACTTCCAAAGAAGTCAATATCATTCTGCATCGTTTGGCCTGTCAATTAGTCGAAAAGCATCTTGATTTTTCGGACACTATTTTAGTTGGTATTCAGCCCCGTGGAACTTTTTTGGCAGAGCGATTAAAAGATATGTTGGAAAAAGAATATAACATTTCAAAAATTGCTTTGGGGTATTTGGACATCACTTTCTTTAGAGATGATTTCCGCCGAACTCATAAACCTTTGGAAGCCAACAAAACCAAAATAGATTTTATTGTCGAAAACAAAAAAGTCGTTTTTATAGACGATGTTTTATATACAGGTCGAAGTATTCGGTCGGCATTGACCGCTATTCAATCCTTTGGAAGACCATCTGAAATTGAATTATTGGTGCTAATTGATCGTCGTTTTAGTCGTCATTTGCCTATTCAACCCGATTATCGTGGTCGTCAGGTAGATGCTATCAACGACGAAAAAGTGCAAGTGTGTTGGATAGAACAAGACGGAGAAGATGCCGTTTATTTAATTAATAAATAATAGAAAATGAGCGAGTTAAGTGTAAATCATTTATTGGGAATAAAATATATCAACAAGAAAGATATTGACCTTATTTTTGAAACCGCCGATCATTTTAAAGAAGTTATCAATCGTCCCATTAAAAAAGTGCCTTCACTTCGAGATATTACTATTGCCAACATATTTTTTGAAAACAGCACCCGAACCAAACTTTCCTTTGAATTAGCTCAAAAACGTTTGTCGGCTGACGTAATTAGTTTTTCGGCTGCGCAATCTTCAGTTAAAAAAGGAGAAACCTTGATAGATACCGTAAACAATATCCTTTCAATGAAAGTGGATATGGTTGTAATGCGACATTCCAATCCTGGTGCAGCACATTTCTTGTCCCAAAATGTAAAAGCAAGTATCGTAAATGCTGGAGATGGTGCTCACGAACATCCAACACAAGCTTTGCTAGATAGTTATTCTATCCGTGAAAAACTGGGTGATGTTGCGGGCAAAAAAGTAGTGATTGTTGGAGATATTTTGCATTCTAGAGTAGCACTTTCTAATATCTATGCTTTGCAAATGCAAGGTGCCGAAGTTAAAGTTTGCGGTCCCAAAACCTTGATTCCAAGATATATTGAATCACTTGGAGTTACAGTGGAACCTAATCTGCGTAAAGCATTGGAATGGTGTGATGTCGCCAATATGCTTCGCGTTCAAAATGAAAGAATGGATGTTAATTTTTTTCCATCAACACGGGAATATGCACAACAATACGGATTGGACAAAACCTTGCTCGATTCACTTAATAAAGAAATCGTAATTATGCACCCAGGACCAATCAATCGTGGGGTTGAAATTACATCGGATGTTGCCGATTCCAAACAATCTATGATTTTGAATCAAGTAGAAAATGGAGTTGCCATTCGAATGGCAGTAATCTATTTATTGGCATCCAAAATACAATAATTATTATTCTCCATCCGTTTTTAAAGCATAAAAATTCTTTGTAAATTAGCAATACTATAAATTTTAGCGTTATGAAGGTAGAACAAAAAGGGCATACTGTAGTCATTAAAGATACTCAGGGTGATTTGGATTCATTTCGTTTGAAATTGACTAACGAATTTAAAACGTTCCAAAAAAGCAATATTATAGTTGATATAAGAATGTATAAATCGCTATCAGTAAAAGAAATTGAAAGTTTTTTACCGCTTTCGAAAAGTCATAAAAAAGCAAAAAAATCATTTATTGTAGTGACTTCGGAACCTGATTTTAATGCCGTTTCAGATAAACTTGCGGTTGTTCGATCTATTCAAGAAGCTCACGATATTATCGAAATGGAAGAAATAGAAAGAGATTTAGGATTTTAAATTGAGATTTTATGGATTTTTTTGAGAACCCCAAAAAGATGAATTTTTTTAGAATTGTAATATTGACGATATTACTGATTTTGCTAGTGATGATTATTTTTAATTATTTTGTCAATGGAGAAATAAATTTTTTGAGTCTTTTTGCCAATGTTTTGATGTCGGCTTCGATGTTTAGTCAAATAATAAAATATTATAATAAAAAAGGGAATACCAATCCATAGCTTTGAAGTAATAAGTGTCAAGAATTTTGAAAAGTACTTTTAATCTTTAAGACTTATTACTCAAAAACTGACTACTCTAAAAATGAATCTAACTATACTAGGTTGTTATGCAGCCACCCCCCGCACTTTTACCAATCCCACTTCGCAGGTTTTAGAAATTAGGAATCGATTGTTTCTAATCGATTGTGGTGAGGGAACACAAGTGCAATTACGCAAAAACAAAATCAAATTTTCAAAAATCAATCAGGTATTTATTTCGCATTTGCACGGCGATCACTTTTTTGGTTTGATAGGCTTGATTTCTACTTTTGCTTTGCTTGGCAGAACCACCGATTTACATATTTATGGCCCAAAAGGAATCAAAGAAATCATCAATTTGCAATTGCGATTGTCTAATTCTTGGACTAATTATGATTTGTTTTTCCACGAATTAGAATCCAAACAAAGTGAAGTTATTTTTGAAGACGACAAAGTAATTGTAAAAACAATTCCTCTAAAACACAGGGTTTACACCAATGGCTTTTTGTTTCAAGAAAAAAGTAGAGAGCGAAAATTGAATGTGGACGCCGTTCAAAACTATGAAATTGACAAATGTTATTATCAAAATATCAAGAACGGAAAAGACATCACTCTGGAAGACGGCCGCGTTATTGAAAACCAAAAATTATCTTTTGATCCTGTTCCTCCTTTGAGTTATGCTTTTTGTTCTGATACAGCCTACAACGAAAGGATTATTCCTTATATAAAAGGAGTTGATGTTTTGTACCACGAATCAACATTTCTGGATTCAGAGGAAACTTTGGCCGGAAAAACGATGCATTCTACTGCAAAAGAAGCCGCGACGATTGCTTTAAAAGCCAATGTCAAACAATTGGTTTTAGGACATTATTCTACTCGATATGAGAGTATTGAACTTTTTAAAGAACAAGCCGAAACGATTTTTCCAAATGTGCTTTTGTCAGATGATGGAAAATCGTTTGAGTTTTAAACAGCAACGAAAACAATATCTGTCTTAAAACATAGTAATTTTGTATTCATAAAAATTATATCCCAACGAAATGGAAGACTTAAGCAATTACAGAAAATCATACGAAAAAAGCGAACTTCTCGAAACTAATATTCCTGAAGATCCGATCAATTTATTCAACAGATGGTTTCACGAGGTGGAAGATTTTGGAGGTGTCGATGAAGTCAATGCAATGACAGTTTCGACCCTTGGTTTGGATGGTTTTCCGAAGTCGAGAGTGGTGCTTTTGAAACAATTTACTTATGAAGGTTTTATTTTTTATACCAATTATAATTCTGAAAAGGGTAGAGCTATTGCCGATAATCCAAATGTGTGTCTTTCTTTTTTTTGGTCTTCACTCGAACGCCAAGTCATTATAAAAGGAGTAGCCGAAAAAATTTCTGAAAATCTTTCTGATGGTTATTTTGAATCCCGACCAACAGGAAGTAAATTGGGAGCTATAGTTTCGAATCAAAGTGAGATTATTGCATCCCGAAGCGTTTTGGAAGACTCTTTGAAACAATTAGAAACAGATTTTGAAGGCAAAGAAATTCCAAGACCCGATTATTGGGGAGGTTATTTAATTCGTCCCGTTACAGTAGAATTTTGGCAAGGAAGACCTAATCGTTTGCACGATAGAATTCGATATGAGTTGCAAGAGGATTATTTTTGGAAGATTGATAGGCTAGCTCCCTAAGGTTTTATATTTCGAACTCGTTATGTTTAAATAATTTGCAATTCAAAAATTCAATAAATTGTAAGAAATTTAAATTAAAAATAAAAAACATTGTGTATTTCATCGATTTTATTTGTATTTTAAACGATAAAAGAGCTATATTTACACCAAGAAATTAAAACGACATACTCAGTTAGTAAGAATTTAAAAAGTTTGCCCCACAATCTACTTTAAAAACTTAACCTACTATTTATAAAACATAATAATTGAGTTTTGGTTGTTAATTAGTTAGAAAAACAGCTTTCCCCCAAAGGCTGTTTTTTTATGTAAAAGAATTCTCGTTTTTTATTTAAATATCTTAAATTATTCTTAGATTTACCCAATAGATAAGATACTTTTTTAAATTTAACGACAATACTATGAATATTAAGAATAGGCTCACGCTAATGAGTTTTCTTCAATTTTTTGTTTGGGGAGCTTGGCTGATAACGATTGGTAATTATTGGTTTGCAACAAAACAGTGGAGTGGAGCCGAGTTTGGCACCATATTTTCAACCTTAGGACTTTCTTCCATCCTGATGCCAGCATTGATAGGGATTATCGCTGACAGATGGGTAAATGCCGAAAAACTATACGGAATTCTCCATATTTTAGGAGGTTTAGCACTTTGCTATTTGCCTCAAGTGGAAGATCCAACCACTTTTTATTGGGTGATTTTTGGGGCTATGCTTTGTTATATGCCTACAATTTCATTGTCGAATTCTGTGGCTTACAATATTTTGAAAAACAATAATTATGATGTTGTCAAAGTTTTTCCGCCTATTCGTGTTTGGGGAACTATTGGTTTTATTGCCGCCATGTGGTTGACCAATTTAACAGGTAATAAAGCATCGGCGAATATGTTTTATATATCTGCTTTTGCTGCTATTGTATTAGGAGTTTACGCTTTTACTTTGCCTCAATGTCCTCCTCAAAAACTAATTGACAAAGACGCTTCTTTTGCCAAAAAATTAGGGTTGGATGCTTTCAAATTATTTGGAACTTACAAAATGGCCATATTCTTTATATTCTCTATGTTTTTGGGAGCTGCTTTGCAATTGACTAATATGTATGGCGATGTGTATTTATCTGAATTTGGAAACAATCCAGAGTATGCAGAAAGTTTTATAGTTCAAAAATCTACCTTGATTATGTCGATTTCACAATTCTCGGAAACGGCGTTTATTTTGGCGATTCCGTTTTTCCTGAAGCGATTTGGAATCAAACAAGTGATGTTGATTTCGATGTTGGCCTGGGTGTTGCGTTTCGGATTCTTTGCTTACGGAGATCCTTCGTTTGGAGGTACTTTTCTGATTATTATGTCGTGTATTGTTTACGGAATGGCCTTCGATTTCTTTAATATCTCGGGTTCGTTGTTTATCGAAACGACTACCGATTCTTCTATTCGTTCCAGCGCACAAGGATTGTTTATGATGATGTCTAATGGTTTTGGTGCTTTCTTTGGCGGTATCATCAGCGGACAAGTGATTGATACTTTTTTTACACACGATGGTGTGAGAGATTGGCACAATATCTGGTTGGCTTTTGCTGGGTATGCTTTGGTAATTGCGATTGCATTTTCAGTAATGTTCAAGCACAAACACAATCCTGAAGAAGTGGCGAGTGTGAGTCATTAAAGAAAAGTTATAATAAAAACAAAACCTTCTTTAAAAGTTTTTTAAAGGAGGTTTTTTCGTGGTTAAATTTTGTAAAGTCAGGATTTTATATTCAGTTTATTTGTAAAGCCATTTTTTAATTAATCTGGTATAATTAGGCATCAGCAAATACACCATAATCAGAACGACAGTGCCAGAAACAAAAAAAGAGTTAATAAATTTATTTTCTGGAAAATTCATCATTTTTAAAATAGGCAGTACAAGTAAAGGAATTAGAAGTGACAATGGATAAATGGCTGACCAAGTGATAAGATATTGTTTCCAGCGGAGAGGAACTTTTTGATTTTCATTCTTTGGTTGAAAAAGAAAATCTAGCCCAGATAGGATAAAATAGTTATCATCTTTTGTAAAAAGTGGTTTTACTTTTTCAATTAGATTTTTTCTCTCGTCCGATTCTATCCAGTTTTTTAAGTTTTGAATAGTATCAAACCGAATGATTATTGTGTAAATGAATGTCAAATTGGGAATAGGTCTAATTATTTGCCAATCGATGTTGCCGACGGCGTTTCGGCATATTGGATCAATTTCATTTAACCAATCTTCGTATTCCTTTTGTTTACCCTCCTTAATGTGATGATTAATAACCACTGATGCACCTTGATTTTCCATAAAATGTATCGATTTATTATTGGTTTTGTTAGATTGTATTAACGGGTAAGTCTAACATTTGAACAGGAATTTTAGTTAGTTTGCTTCGTTCGTCTGGAAATTGGTGTCTTCAGAATCGATATTCTTAGTTTTGATTTCATTTAAGAGTTTTTCAGGAATGGATCGGCAGTTACAATTCTTTTGATGCGCTAAATGCCATTTCACTCGTTCTTCAAATTTTGCGTTTTTGGGCATTTTATTTTTTAAATGCCATTCTTTGTTTATTGCCATAATTGTTGGTTTTTTAAAGAAGTATTTAAAGTTAATGTTTTAATTTTTTATTTCATTTGATTTTTGAATTTTTTGCACTTTGAAATCACTCCGCTATTTTTACTTTATGCATTACTAGTTCCAGTTTGCTATATTCTGTAATGATATTTATCGTAATTATGGCTAATACTATTCCAATACCATTGGAGATTAGTTGAGCAATTGTGCTCGTAGTCAATTCCTCAATTGTGTCTGCTTTCATAGCATATTTAAAAACAAACTGTCCAACAAATCGATCAATAATCCAAAATGTCCACCATAAACTCAACGAAGGCATTGAAAAGTGCTCCCTTGTATGCACCTCATTTCTTTTTAAAAAGAAATGGGTTGCCTGAAACAATTCTTGCATGATTTGATACGGTCTAAAAAGGTTTATAATGGGCATAAACCAACAACCTGCAGCCCAACCTTCTGGTTGCGATAAGTGATTCACTCTCAAATGAAGATTAAAATAAGCCCGCCTAAACCATTGAATAAAAGTAATTGCGGATATAATAAAAATAATAATTTGAATGATACCAATGGCTTGTTCCCGATTGTCATTTGAAGTTATATCTTCTGCCGAAATTTCGCCTCCATTAGCGGCTGTTTGCAGTAAATCGTATTGAAAATAACTGGAAACTAATGAAATACAATTCATTGCCAAAGCAATCCAAATGAGGAGAATTGCATTTTGAGATCGCTGTTCGTTTGGTTTTAAATCTTGCATTTTGTTTTTCTTACTATTTAGTATTTATTTGGGGCTAGTGCGAGCTTCAAGCTCGTACCCGTTATCACAATCAATTCAAATCTATTTCTAAAATGGTGTGGTCGTTATTGCTATAATTCCTTGCGCTGCTGTATTTCCAATCTGTGGGGTCGGTTACAAAACCTACTTCTACTGGGTTGTTATGAATGTACGATAGTTTTTGTTCAAACACTTTCAAACTCCAAATTTCTATAGGCTGGTTGTTTTGTTGCCAAAACTGTTTTTCTTTGACATTGCAGTTTTTCTTTCCTGCTCTTTCAAACATCCAAAGCAACCATTCTCGTCTGCTTTCTTGCGGATTGTCTTGAATCGTTTTCATTATCTTTCTGGATGTAAAACCTTTTAAATCACGCATTAATCCTGATGGGTCTCCTAAAGCCGACCTGAAAATCAAATGTACATGACTTGGCATAATACAATAACCATAAATTTCCATTCCCTTGTTTTTTCTGCAATGGTCTAATGATTCGGTCATTATTGAAAAATATAGCTCTCTTGTGAATACATCTATCCAATTGACTGTGGCAAAACTTACAAAATAGGCTCCTTCTTTTTCGTGGAATTTATATTTTCGGCTCATTGGTCTTTTTTGTAAATATAAATATTCTTACAACAAAAAACTATAACTTTTTTGGCTGTGTAGATTGTTTGCTAAACTTTGTGGGTACGAGCTAGAAGCTCGCACTAGCGCTCTGTTAACTACTGCTCGCGCCAGCTGGGGATTAGGAAATTAATATTAATCCTGAGTTTGTATCATATTCAATTTCTTTATTTTCGTGCATTTCTAAAAGTGCAATATGTATTTCTGTAGCTGAAACATTTTTTAAATTTTCAACTAAATAATCTCGATTTATTGACTTAGATTCGCCTAAATAATTAGAGAATTTATGTGCATTCTTGAAGCAATCTTTGATTTTTAAAATAATTTCATCTGTTTTCATAGTAAAAAAAATGTTTAATAAAGTCAAATTTATTTATTAAAAAAAAATTATAATTTCAACATAATACCTTCAGCAGTATATTCACCACAACCAAAGCCTCGCTTAGATACTTTTCCTAATTCTGCTTTCCATAATGTTATAATTGAATTTTTATCATCAGAAACAACTGGGATTAAAATTACATTGTCTCCAGTCCATTCTTTATAACTTTTTGTTATACAGTATTCAATTTCACTTTGTTTAGTTGCAGTATAGTTTGGAATTGAGTATATGTCCGAAATTTCATTTTCTATTCTAATAAATTTGCCTGAAAAATTATCAAATTCCGTGTGACCATTAAGAAATTGAAAATATACAAATTTTCCAATTTTTTTTGGTTTCGGAGATTGAGGTTTTATCCTTATTTTAAGATTATGTGCACTATTATTGTATGATTCAACTTTACCATTTTCAAAGCTAACATAGCTGTAACTGTAGAAATATGTGGTCGAATTACCGATTTTGGATATAGAAGTCGGTTGCCCTTGGATTTTTAAAACTTCATTTTCTGTTGAACCTAGACTATAATATGATGATGTTTTTTTTTGAGCATTTACTGTAAGACTAATTAGTATTACACAAATAAAGAAAAGGACATTTTTACTCATTTTAAGTAAATTTATTAATTTACCTACTTTCAGTCATTTATTGGTCGCTGTTTCGGTTTTTCCGACCGATGACTCTCAAATTTTCTGCTGTTAATTTCTAACCGTTTCTTTCTATTTTCTTGAATAAATAAAAGTTTTTCAATTGGTTTTTCGGACAACGTTGCACAAAATTTTCTGCCAACTAATTTATATGTTTAACAAAAAATCAAACAAAGCCACTCAAATGAGGGTTAATAATAGTGATAATTATCACACAATATTTAAATCCAAATATAGGTTTTATTTCTTACAAAATTAAGAAAAGTTAGTTTTTTATTTTAAGCTAATGATTTGGTTTTTAGGATGTATTTGTTTTGAAATCCCAAAAGTCATAATTAGCCCCGATTGAAGCGGCATCCTTTTACCAAGCTTCCAGCCTTTTGAAGGCTGGAAGCTTGGTAAAAGATATAGCGAAAAGCGGGAGCAATGCCCGTAAAAATCCCAAAAAGTCTTGCTCCTAAAAATCAATAGATTATCTCTGGAGAATTATTTTGTAGTTCAAAATAAAAGAATTACTTTTGCACACCTTTTGGTGAATAAGAGTTTCCTTTGGGTAAAAACTAATTAT
>Ga0209717_1000278_pt1 | contig 64524 bp, 39 predicted proteins | sample AD_UKC048_MetaG_FD_184418 | JGI IMG/M metagenome (GOLD analysis project Ga0209717, IMG submission 184418) | Active sludge microbial communities of municipal wastewater-treating anaerobic digesters from USA - AD_UKC048_MetaG (SPAdes) (version 2) | ecosystem: Engineered > Bioreactor > Anaerobic >...
ATGGCTTTATGATGAAAACATCCGGTTCATGCAGCATGCTTTCGCCGATTACGGATTAAGTTATGCGACCCTGGCTTTAAATACCGGCAAACATTTTCTTAAGGCGGGAGGAACGGTTAAGCTGGTCCAGGGAATTTCCGCTATCTATTTGCAGACCAACGACCTCTATTTCTATTTTGACGGAACAAACCAGGAAGCCGCTTACCCGATGTCGTGGAATTCCCCTTCGGTCGATTTTGGCCTTTCGGGCAATTGGGCTAGCCTGGATGAACAGGGTAAACCGGAGTCATTCAAAATGAATTACCAGTTTACGGCAAAACCTACTGTCGGGCTCGACCTGGGAGTTGTCTATGAATTCCGCCCGGATCATGAAAGTTATTTTTATGATATGGATGGTAGAACAGGGATAGAAAGAAGGGACCAGAACAAATACAAGGTGAAAGTCGGCCTGTCTGTGCTGGATATCGGCCGTTTGAAATATGAGAAGAAATACAACACCTATGATTTCAGGATCAATCTGACCCCCGATTACCTGGAAAGATATCAGAACAACGACAATAGTGTGCCCGATCTGACGTACTGGCTCGACCTGGTCAACTCGACAAACTCCTATTCGGAAATTATGGGTTTGATCGACACCATTTTCCAGAGGGATGTTTCAGGGCAGGGAACCAGCAAACAGGAAGATGAAGACAATATGTTTACAGTAAAGCTTCCGACGGCGATCAGCCTCCAGGCAGATGTCAACGTGATCGAAGGCCTTTATGTAAACCTGACCACCTTTACGGGATTATGCCAGGGCTATAAGAAACCCTCCAATTCTCATTATGTTTCTACATACAGCATTACTCCCCGGTACGAGCACAAATGGTTCTCCGTTTCGCTACCGATGATCATTAACCAGTACGCAAAGTTTAATGTCGGTCTTGGGATCAGGGCCGCCTTTCTCTATATGGGGGTCAATAACCTGATCTCCGGGGTTTTCAGCGATCCTCACAGCATTAACGCCTATATCGGCGTAAAAGTGCCGATCTATTATCCAAGGCCTCCCCGGGATACCGATGAAGACAAAGTTTCCGATAAACGTGATCTATGTGTGGCCGTTCCCGGGATTTGGGAGTTTTATGGATGTCCCGACCGCGATGGCGACAGTATTCCCGATAAAGACGATGCCTGCCCCGATATTCCCGGCCTGAAAGAGTTTGGCGGTTGCCCTGACCGCGATGGCGACGGAATCCCCGATAAAGATGACCTTTGCCCGGATGAACCCGGTCCGAAGATCACAAACGGATGTCCCGACCGCGATGCTGACGGCATTATCGACAGCCGCGACGAATGCCCCGATAATCCCGGCCTTGAGCAGTTCAACGGTTGCCCCGACCGCGATGGCGACGGCATACCGGACCACAAGGACCAGTGCCCCGATGAACCCGGCCCGGCCGACCAGGGCGGTTGCCCCTTCAAGGATACCGATCAGGATGGAATTAAAGATACCGAAGACCGGTGCCCGACACAACCCGGGCCACCCGAAAACTTCGGCTGCCCCTATACCGATACCGACGGCGACGGCGTCATCGATAAAGATGACCGGTGCCCGCTAACTCCCGGCGATCCGGCGAACTTCGGCTGCCCGGTCATTAAGCGCGAAGAAGAAACCATTCTCAAAACCGCGTTCGAAAACCTGGAGTTTGAATCTGGCAAGAATGTGATCAAGTCGTCTTCCTTCACCTCTCTGAACGAACTCGCCACCCTGCTGATCAGCAAACCCTCCTGGAAGCTCAGGATTTCGGGACATACCGACAATGTGGGCAGCGATGCAACCAACCTGGCTCTTTCAAAGAACAGGGCACAGGCTACGGCTGCTTATCTGCAGGGGAAAGGCGTTGCTGCCAGCCGCCTGATCATCGAATGGTTTGGCGAGACAATGCCTGTGGCCGATAACGATACACCGGAAGGACGGCAGAAGAACCGCAGAGTGGAAATGCAGGTTGTGTTCGAGTAAATCGGGACTGCCGCATATCGTGCTGTATTACAAGGGTTAAACTAATATTTTTATGAACTGACAATTGTTAATGGAAAATTCACGTTTAAGCCCTTAATTACACAGTTTCAGATTATTTTTAACCGCTCGGAGAGGATGAGTCATAAGCTTGATATGAGCTTGTGAATCATCCTCCTGATTAATTTCAACCAGTTGGACGGATTGGCGAAAAGGTTTGTTATAGTTGTTTTACTCATTACCGCCACGGTACGAATGGCCTTTGCGCAGGATTTTCTTCCCACGTTAAGTGATAACTACATGGGGATCAACCAGGCCCTCCTGCAGCCCGCCGCCATAACCGACAGCCATTTTGAACGCGATTTCAGCATGGTTGGTTTTAACTGCGATATCTTCAATAATGCTATGCGCTTTAAATCGGAATGGCTGCTGAATCCGCTCGGGGTCCTGATGTATAAAGGCTGGTGGGACCAGAATACCTATCTGGATGAGGCCAATGGCAAAGAAAAGAACTTCTTCATGTCTCAATCTATCATCGGGCCGAGCTTTATGGTTTCTGTCGGCGAGAAAACGGGGATCGGATTTATCTACCACCTGCGCAGTATCACCAATACCGATGGACTGACGGAGCCGCTCTTCAATTCTATCTATACAGAGTATGACGATTCACGCTACTGGAACAAATGGTACCTCGATGAAAAAATGCGTTCCGTTCAGCATGTTTTTGGAGACTATAGCATCCTGTACGCAAGGGAGCTGATGTATAACGGGCCGCATTACCTTAAAGGGGGGGTGTCGGTCAAGCTTCTGCATGGTATCAGCGCCGCTTACGTCCAGACCGACCAGCTCTATTTCTATTACGATGGTTCAGAGCCGACATCTGTCGATCCCGTCTCCTGGAATTCACCATCCGTTCAGGGAGGGCTCTCCGGTAACTGGGGCCATTATGACGAAGAAGGGAATTACGACTATGCCATCAATTACCAGGTCACGGCCAAACCCTCTGTCGGTCTCGATATCGGATTTGTCTATGAATACCGCCCCCGGTATAAACAGTATTTCTATAATGTCGACGGCAGAAGGTACCTCGTCAGAAAAGACCGGAACAAATATCTTTTCAAGATTGGCGTGTCGCTCCTGGATATCGGCCGGCTTAAATACACCAAGGAATACAATAGTTATAACCTGGCTGCCTCGTTTACGCCCGATTATCTGCAACGGTATCAAAACGGCATCAATACCGTACCCGAAAATACCAACTGGCTCGACGCCCGGCAGGCCAGCTTCTCTTTTCTCGAATATGTCAATTTCGTCGATACCCTTTACCGACGGTCACTTACCAATAAAGGAGTTGAATTATCGCCCGATGATCCGGGCTACTTTAAAGTCAGGCTCCCTTCGGCTTTCAGCGCCCAGCTCGATTTTAAGGTTTACCGGTGGTTTTATGTCAATACAATCGCTTTCATTCCGCTGAACCAACAGTGGAATGTCGAACCGAATTCCCATTATATCAATAGTTTCAGTATCACTCCACGGTATGAAAAGAAATGGCTGACCGTCTCCCTGCCCGTCCAATATACCCAGTTCGGAAAAGTGAACGTGGGGCTGGGCGTGCGGACCGCATTTGTGTATCTCGGTGTGACCAACCTGGTTTCTGCCATCTTTAATGATGCTTCCAGCCTGAATGTATATATCGGCGCAAAATTCCCCGTTTTCAAAGGTAAACCCCGCGCCGATGTCGATAATGATATCCTGGCCTTCTGATAGATTTCGGGTCCAATTTCAAATTATTCTTATCGGAGTTTCAGGTGAAAATTTCTTTTTGCCTGACAATGTGTGAATTATATAACTCTTATTTTTAATTGTGTAACGCTTTCCGTATATATAAGATTGACCTTTGCAGGTTGAATCTGAGCAATTTCTAATACAATCTTATAACCCTTTAAACTTAGGTATTATGACAAAATTCTACAAACAAAAGTTGCTGTTGCTATTATTAATGTTTGGCCCGGTTGGCCTGGTTTTAGCACAAGACTTCCTTCCAACAATGAGCGATAACTACATGGGGATCAATCAGGTTGTTTTACAGCCGGCTTCAATTTCCGACAGTCGCTTCATGGTAGATATCAATGTTTTTGGTGCAAATAGTGATATTTATAACGATGCTTTGCGTTTACGATCTAAATGGATCCTGAATCCATCCGGTTACCGAAACAACGAAAACTGGTGGAGTGAAAACACCTACCTTGATAATCCCGACGGATTGGATAAACATATGTTTTCATCACAATCAATTCTGGGGCCCGGCTTTATGATCTCCCTGCCATATAGTCAGGCTATTGGCTTCACATCACGTGTCCGTAGCATCACCAATGTCGATGGCATCAGTGAACCCCTGATTCGAACGGTCCAAAGCGACTATACCAATGAGAACTACTGGAATCAATGGGTTTTCGACGATCATATGCGTGCCGTTCAGCATGTATTTGCCGATTACGGCTTAACCTATGCAGCCACGATTCTGAATACGGGCCCTCATGTTCTTAAAGGAGGAGTCACCGTCAAGCTGCTGCAGGGTATTGCCGCTTCTTATATTCAAAGTGACAGCCTCTACTATTACTTTGATGGCGAAAATAATGACGGGGATTATCCGATGTCGTACAATGCTTCGCATATTTACAGTGGAGTGTCGGATAACTGGGGAGATGATAACGAAGCAGGAATATTTGACTATTCTATGAATTTTCAATATACATCAAAGCCGTCCGCCGGTCTGGATGTTGGTTTTGTATATGAATTCCGTCCAAAATATCTGGACTTTCGCTATGATATGGATGGAGAAAAAGATCTGGAAAGAAATGACAAGAACAAATATTTGCTGAAAGTCGGGGCTTCTATTGTGGATATTGGCAGAATTAAGTATAAAAAAGAATATAACAGTTTTGACTTTTCAGCCAATTTTACGCCGGATTATGCTGATCGTTACCAGAACGGAGATAATAGCGTTCCAGATAACACCTACTGGTTAAATGCAGAAGTCGGTAGTTTTAGTTTTCAGAAGTATGTGAATTTCGTCGATACAATGTATCACAGACAACTCTCAGGACGTGGAGTAGGAAAAGTGGATGGTAATGATGAAAAATTCATGGTCACGCTTCCAACCGCACTTAGCCTGCAGATCGATGTACGCGTGGTAGAGGGATTTTACGTCAACCTGACATCATTCTCAGGATTGCACCAGGGGTTTTCAAGAGCACCGAATTCGCATCAAATGTCAAATTACAGCATTACCCCGCGCTATGAGCGTAAATGGTTCACCATATCTATGCCTTTCCAGTACAACCAGTTCCAGAAAATGAATGTCGGGCTGGGTTTCAGGGCGGGTTTCATCTATGCGGGTGTTACCAACCTGTTTTCAGGTTTGATCAAAGATCCTTATGGAACGAATATTTACCTGGGCGCCAAAATTCCCCTGTTCAAGAAGGGTTCACCACCAGATAAAGACAATGATGGGGTATCTGATGAGAAAGATATTTGCCCGGATATTCCCGGTCCATGGCAATTCTATGGCTGCCCCGATCGTAATGGCGACGGCGTGGCTGATAGTGAAGACGCTTGTCCTGATATAGCCGGCAAGAAGGAATTTTTGGGTTGCCCGGATACCGATGGCGACGGTGTCTCTGATAAGGACGACAAATGTCCGAAAGTCCCCGGCCCCAAAATAACCAATGGATGTCCTGACTTTGATAACGACGGTGTGGTCGATGACCAGGATGAATGTCCGGAAATCGCCGGGCCCGCGAAATTTGCAGGTTGTCCTGATAGTGATGGTGATGGAATTCCGGATATTAAAGACAATTGTCCTGACCTGGCCGGTCTGGCTGAATATGCCGGTTGCCCATACCTCGATACCGACGGCGATGGCGTAAAGGATGCCGATGACATGTGCCCGGATAAGAAAGGACCACCTGAAAATAATGGTTGCCCCTATTCTGATTCTGATGGCGACGGAGTGGTCGATAAAGAGGACCGCTGCCCGCTGACACCCGGTGATCCGGCTAATTTCGGCTGCCCGATCCTTGCCGTTGAAGATGCTGAAATCCTGAATACCGCTTTTCAAAACCTGGAATTTGAAACGGCAAAAGCAGTGATCCGCTCTTCTTCATTCCCCTCAATGGATGAGCTTGCCAGACTGCTTATCAGCAAACCATCCTATAAACTGAAGATTTCAGGACATACTGATAACGTCGGAAGCGATGCGTATAACATGACCCTGTCGAAAAACCGGGCGCAGTCGACCGCCCGTTATCTTATCGGCAAAGGAGTGCCGCAAAACAGACTTCTCACCGATTGGTTTGGTGAAAGCCAGCCAATAGCCGATAATAATACACCTGAAGGCCGTCAGATCAACCGAAGGGTTGAGATGCAGGTGGTGTTTGATTAACATTTTTTAACAAACTGATATTCATAAGATTCCATCCGGATGTAAACCGGATGGAATTTTTACTTACTTTTGCCGACGCTAATCCAATAACTTAATATCTTTAAATAAAAGCCTGATCCAGAGGCGCTTGCAGTGCCATTTAACGGAAGGCCAGTGTTGAACGAAAACAGAATAGATGATCTTATCTAAAAAAATAATCACCTTCTTAAAGCTTTTTTCCTCTTTTTTCCCTCTATTTTTAATCACAATCTTCTTTACTTCCTGCCTGACTGATCACCAGGGAAAAATAAAACCGATACGAGCCGGAGAAGACTCGTCGCGTAAGCTTCGTATTCACGAGATCAGGGAGCGTGGAAAGCTGATTGCCACGACCAACTATAACTCTACCGACTACTTTATCTACCGCGGTGAACCGATGGGATACCAGTACGAAAAGCTGAAGATGTTTGCCGATTACCTCGATGTGGAACTGGAGATAAAAGTCGCGCTTAACCTCGACGAAGCATTTACCAGCCTGGAAGAAGGCAAAGCCGACGTCATTGCCATGGGCCTGGCCCAAACCCGCGATCGCGTCGAGAAATACGATTTTTCATCACCGATTTTCCAGACCCGGCAGATGCTGGTGCAGCGCAAACCCGACAACTGGCGTAAAATGCGCACCTGGGACGATATCGAGAAATCGCTGATCCGCAACCCGCTGGATCTCGCCGGTAAAACCGTCATCGTGCAAAAATCTTCCGCCTATGCCGGCCGTCTCGAAAACCTCTCGGAAGAGATCGGTGCGCCGATCAACGTTCAGGTCGACCCGCTGATGGAGGCCGAACAGCTTGTCGAGGCCGTCGCAAAGGGAGAGATCGACTTCACCGTTTGCGACGAGCATATGGCCGCCTTTTTTGAGCGGCAGCATTCGGAACTCGATATCCGGACCCCGATCAGCTTTCCGCAGAATATCGGATGGGTGGTCAGGCATGACTCCGACAGCCTCCTGGCCGCGATCAACGACTGGCTGGGCGAATCGGAAAGCACACTGGCATCACGGCATTTGATGGATAAGTATTTCAACAATCCGCGTGCTTCCTTTATGGCCAGGAGCGAGAAAATCAACATGGGCGGGAAACAGATCTCCGAATACGACGAGATTTTGCGCAATATCTCCCGCCAGCACGATTTCGACTGGCGCCTGGTGGCCTCGCTGGTTTACCAGGAGTCGCAGTTCCAGCCCGAGGTCAAATCCTGGGCCGGCGCTTTCGGCCTGATGCAGCTCATGCCGGCTACGGCAAAGCTATTCGGAATCGACAGCACCGCCTCCGAGTTTCAGCAGATCGAAGCCGGGGTGATGTTCATGAAAAAGATCGACGACGAGCTCCCGCGCGACATTAAAGATCGCTCCGAGCGAATCAAATTCATCCTGGCGGCCTACAATGTGGGTATCGCCCATGTGATGGATGCGCGCAGGCTGGCGGAAAAACACGGGAAAGACCCGAATGTATGGACGGGTAACGTCGATTATTATATCCTCAATAAGTCGAACCCGAAATATTACCGCGATTCGGTGGTACGATACGGCTATGCCCGCGGTGAAGAAACGTATCAGTTTGTGAACGAGGTGCTCGACCGCTTCGAGCATTACAAGAACTACGTCGGCGATTAACCGCTAGATGCCAAATTCTTTACGGATCTGGCCGGTCCATTTGGCGATCCGTTCGTCGGTCATTTCGTCCTGCGTGTCGAAATCGAGTGCCAGGCCATAGAACATGCCGTTTTCGACCGATTCCGATTCTTCGAAATCATATCCATCGACAGGCCAGCGACCTTTCAGCACTGCGCCTCTTTTTTCGAATTTCTCTTTCAGGAATGCCATCCCGTCGACGAAGTGGTTCGGGTAGAGGACCTGGTTACCCAGGCCATAGAGGGCGAACGGTTTCCCTTTGATTTCCGCTTTTTCCAGTTTCGCGAAGAAGTCGCTCCACCGCGTTTTGTGCGCGCTTTCCCAGTTGTCGGCGCCGGTGGTTGAGCCCCCGATGATAAAAGCGTCGTACAGCTCAAATTCGGCCGTATTGACCTCGGTGATCGTGAAGATATCGATCATCCCCGGATCGAATTTAGTGTGTATTTTGTGTGCGGCCGTCTCCGTGCTTCCCTTTTTCGGCCAGTAAATCAAAGCGATCTTTTTCATCATCATTTAAATTAAGAATGATGACAAAAGTACGGAAAATGTCGCAGGTTCCATACTGATAACGGATCATTCAATATTAAATAAATCCTTTGCTCATCATAAAACCGGCTCAGCTTAATTGTGTGTTGAAGTATTGCTTCAGATTCTGATCTGGTCATTTGTATTCCCAACTTAGGCAAAATTAGCATCAAGATTATAGGAAACGAACATCATACGTCAGACCCTGGATCCCAATTCAAGGCCCTGGATCAATTTTCTCGCTCATTAATCCTCTAGCCTGTATCTGATTTTTCTTCTTTCATGTGATTTGGTACTGATCAATTGTTTGATGGCTTCGAAGATCAATTGTATTTTTTCCTGTTGATCCATGATTTTTTCATTCATTTCTTTCTCAATACCATCAATCCTGGCTACAATTTTTTCATAGCTTGCTTGTTCCTTTCTGATTTTCACAAAGGCCCTGATTATTTGAATATTAACCTGGATGGCTGTATTGCTGTTCAATACCGAAGATAACATTGCAACCCCCTGCTCGGTAAATGCCATAGGAGGATATCGAAGACCAATGTTATCGGATTTGGAGGTCACAATTTGTGACCTCCAATTTGCAAACTCTTGTTTATTAAGTATAAACATAAAATCTGCAGGAAATCGCCCAAGGTTTCGTTTGACTGCTTGTTTCAACACCTTTGTTTCAACGCGGTAAAGCCCTGCCAGATCCCGGTCAAGCATAACCTTTTCACCTCGAATGAAATAAATCATTAAGACAAGCTCATCAGGACGAATAAGTTCATTTTTCATCAGCGGATAGATTTGGTGATATTAAAAATGGAATATCTTTCTATTCTATTAATCCGGATTTTCAGTAAAAAATACCCGGTCGCCATGAAAAATATTTTGGCGGACGATCAAAATTCACGACCGGCGGAGGAATTCATGTTCCGTTTTGCATTTTGCGTTTTTCATTTTTCATTTCATTTGGCATGGAGACATGTTCGATTTTATTGTTTCTCGCAGATTTTCGGCCAAAAATAGATCTGTTACAATAAGCTTAAGAACTCGATCATCGCAAAGCTGTTCTTCCAAAGGCTTTCCCTGACCATTGTATCAGTAAATGCCGGTTTCCATGACCCGCCGGCAATTGAATCACCAATAACGAACAAAGCCAGCAGATCGATGTTACGGTATGCTGCCACATGATACAGGGCACTGGCTTCCATTTCGACCACGTTCGCGCCGAGCCCCAGGAAATGCTGAAGCTTTTCGTGTGTCTCCCTAAACGGGGCGTCGGTAGTCCAGGCTATCGCGTTCTTGTGAACAATCCCTTTTTCGCCCAGAAACCGGATCATTTCGTTCATCAAAGACTGGGATGGACGGGCCGGGCCCGGATCTTGGATATAATGACCCGACGTCCCTTCATCAGGAAAAGCTTCTGAGCAAACGACCAGGTCGCCGGCGTGCAGGTCATCATGCAACGTTCCCGCTGTGCCAAAAGAGATTATGTTCTTAATCCCTTCCGCAATGAGCTCTTCCAGAAGAACGACTGCTGATGGCGCGCCGATCCCCATCTGCCCGCAGATCAGGACATGATCATCGGTCAGCCAGGCGGACGAACTCAGTCCTTTGACCGCCTTTCCGAAATGTATCCCCGCATTTTTTCCTGATCTTTTCCCTAATTTGGGAAACATTCTCTTCGATAAAGAGAACATTGGATTTGCGTTCACCCTCCGATTTCCGGTAAAAGGGATAGATACCGACACTATCCGGATAACGGTTATATCGGCTTGAATAATACATCACCTGGCAATGGGGCGCGGGAACAATGTCCTGCAGCAGGTTGACCAGGGAATTGATGAATGATCGGATGAAATGTTCCTTCTTATCCTGGTTCCTTTCCGCTTTTGCATTGATATAGACCATTTCCGGCGTGATGAGCACGATCTCGAAAGTAAACCCGCCATACATACCGAATTGTTTGATGATGAAAAAGGATTCTTTGTTGATCAGTTTGACCAGTTCTTTGACATTAGCTTTGTCTTCCATAGCTCAATTGATTTAAGGTTTAACCATAATGATTCGCAAAGGCCGCGGCCTTTATGCATCAGGATAACCTTTAAAGAGAAAACAAAGGAAGGATCCGGACCTTTTTTCCCTCCGCCCGGGGGCGGAGAACACATCATTTTAGCACCGTGGTGTCCTTCCCGGTTGCTGTCCCACTAAAGGGAACTCTTAATGCTGAGGCAAAACTAATCAGATAAGATGCCACCTATTTGCATCTTATCCGGCTGAATAAAATATTTTTCGTCATGGTCTCGCGACTTCAGCCCCCTCCCTACCTCCCCCAACCGGGGGAGGAAAAGTTATGACACCGAAAAATTTAAGGTCGCTGCTGCCATGACGGGTGTTTTTTAGGTTCAATTCAATAAGAAATCGTCTATTAATTATTTTTCATAACTTTGATTTATCCTAACCAGCCTAAAATTACTACCCATGCCAGAAACCGTATGATAATGCGTTCAAGTCTATGAAAAAAATTATTGCTTTTGTTTTGTTGTTCAATCTGGCTTGTGGAGTAACTCTTGGCCAGGAAAGCAGCCTCAGGCTTATTGCAAACGGTAAATACGCTAAGGCTGCCAAGAAAATTACAGCGGATCTTGAGAAAAATCCTTCCGATGTGATCCTGAATTATTCCATGGCTATATTATTGGTCCAACGCGAATACAAAGGATACGATGCAAAGCAGTCGTTTGATTACATGGTAAAAACGCAGTCCGGTTTTTCAAAAGTCATTGATAAAAAAGATGCTAAGGAGCTTGAAAAGCTGGAAATCACCAAAGCCAGCCTGGACAAAGACCTGGACCGGATCTGTTCGGAAGGACTTGCGGATGCCGGTGCCATCAATACCATCATCGCCTATGAGAACTATCTGGCTGATTTCTATTCTGCCCCGGCTTATCTGAAAGAAGAAGCCAAAGCAAAAAGAGACATCATTGCTTTTAGCGATGCCTCCCGGATCAATACGATTGAATCTTACCAGCGCTTTATTAATGCATACCCGGGTGCAGCCCAGCAAAATGAAGCAAAGAAAAAACGGAATGCCCTGGCATTTGAAGCGGCAAAAAACAAGAATACCATTGCAGCCTACAAGGAATTTTTAAACTCCTATCCTGACGCGGCTGAGGCAAATGACGCCAGATCAAGGATGCATGTACTGGCTTTTGCCGATGCAGAGAAAGAAAACACATCGGTTTCGTATAAGAGATTTGCCGATGAGTATCCGAACAGCCTGCAATATTCAAACGCTTTTTCGCTTTATGAACAATGTCTTTATAACGAATTAACCACCCCCGGTGATCCGAAATCCTATTATCATTTTGTGCAGGAATATCCGGCAAACAGCCGGGTTCCGATGGCGATGGACAGCCTGTATGCCTATGCCTCCAGGGTGCATGACTGGAAGATCTTAAAAGGTTGTGTCGATAAATTAAGTGGCCCCAACCGGGCGAAGGCTCTTCTGTATTTTCACGAGGTTTTTACGAATGATGGTGAAACAACCACCCTTGACCTGTTTTATGATGAATACGATGATGATATTCTTTATACCGTCAAAGAGAAGGATTACGCACTGGCTGCAACAGGTGACCTGCTTTCCCTGGATAGCCCGTACGACCCGAAGGAAAGAGCCGACTATGAGTATTATATCCGCCTGGCTGCCCCTCTCGAAAAAGCTTTTATTGCGCTGCAGCGGATCATCTCTCCCGATATTAAAAGCAGGAAATGGGATGCCGCTGCAAATACCGTAAAAGATTTTCAATCCTATTTCGGGTACGGGCACAGAAAGACCAATGAGTTGATAAAGCTTCTCGAAGCGAAATTCGATAACAGCATCAAGATCAATTCGGCGGGCAGCGGGGTGAATACCGTTGAAGGAGGAGAATATGTTCCGGTGCCTTCGGCTGATGGTAAATATTTGTATTTCTGTGGAAGAAACCGGAAAGACAACCTCGGAGGGGAAGATATTTTCAGTTCCAGGTATGGCGGGTCTGGCTGGGGAAAGGCCAGCCTGGTCAAAGATTTATCCAATATGATTTATAACGACGCTCCGCTGAGCGTCTCCACGGATGGCAATACCATGCTTTTGTTTAAATCCGGGGATTTGTATTATTCTGAGAAATCAGCTTCCGGATGGAAAACAGAGGTTGCATTTCCTGAGGCCATCAACAAAGGCGACTGGCAGGCCGATGCGATGATCACCAGTGATGGCAATGCGCTGGTATTTGCATCCGTGCGCGATGGAGGATACAATATAAATTCATCTACCGATATTTTTCATGGCGACAATCTATATGCCAGTGATATTTATGTTTCCGTTTTAAACAGTTTCGGATTTTGGAGCGAGCCCATAAATATGGGGCCCATGGTAAACAGTCCGTATTGTGACCGATCTCCTTTTTTGCATCCCGATATGAAGACCCTCTACTTCAGCACCGAAGGTCGGGGAGGCTTCGGCAGAATGGATGTATTTAAATCGACCCGCCTTGCCGATACCTGCTGGGATTGCTGGAGCGAGCCGGTCAATATGGGTAAAGAAATTAATACGGCTGAATCGGACTGGGGCTATAAAATATCTACGGATGGCGAAAAGGCCTATTTCGCGAAAAAGCCCGCAGTCGACAAATACGATGATATTTACTCGGTGATTCTTCCGATCCATTTGCGGCCCGACCTGGTGGTGACCATATCGGGGACGATCACCGATACGGAGAAGAGGCCCGTGGAAACGGAGATCCGGTGGGAAGACCTGGAAACAGGGGAGAATGTAGGTCAGTCAAAAAGCGACCCGGCCGACGGTTCTTATTTTATCGTCCTGCCCATGGGCAAAATGTACGGATACTATGTGAATAAGGCCGAATATTACCCTGTTGCCAACAACATCGATTTGAGGAAAATGACGAATGCCCGGGAGATCACCGAAGACATAACGCTCGTCACAATCCGGCAGATGGTGGAGGAAGGAATACCGGTGACCATGAACAATATCTTCTTCGATTTTGACAAGAGCGAGATACTGCCTTATTCCATTCCGGAACTGAAACGAGTGGCAAAGATCATTAAGGAAGGCAATCAGAAAGTGGAGATTGCCGGGCATACCGATAGTGTTGGCGACGACCAGTACAACCAGGTGCTTTCCGAAAAGCGGGCTGAAGCAGTAAAAGAATTCCTGGTGAGCGAAGGCTGCGATGCGGACCGGTTAGCCACGATAGGCTACGGACGTTCAAAACCGGTCGAATCCAACGAGTCCGATGAAGGCCGGGCAAAGAACAGGAGAGTGGAGCTGCGGTTTATGGCATAGAGAATTAGGATTGGACTTTTCGAAAGAGACTTTTAACAGTTAAATTATTTCGCCCGGATCACTGGCCCCCTTTACACCGAAACAGGGGGCCAGGTTGTCTGAATTCATTAATACCCCGCCAAATATCTTTTAATCGCTTGGCTTTCCCGGATTGCAATAATCGGATAGTTCACAACTTTTCTTCAAAAGATTCTGATTTTTCACAAAGGAAGAAAGGTCAAATTTCAATCCAAGTGAAAAATTTGCTAATCCATAAAGATATTTTTTTTCATTGAATACAAGCCTGTCGGAAACAGCGAAATAGAGATATGTATTATGGCCTAGATTTTGAAATATATGACGTCGTTTAATGTTTTTGGATTTTTTATAGTTATAGTTTTCGTAAAGGCCTTTGTATTTATTTGCATATTTTGAAGAGTCGATCTGACCGGAGTTCAAAAGATTATTAAATTCATTTTGGTTATTCACAAAACTTTTGTAATTATAAACATTAAAATCTGATGGCGGGGTGTACAATTTATATTGAACTACGACCTGTATATAAGCCTGAATCCCTATTTTAGCCACGCTATCGTTAATTTTTCCATTTTCAATTTTTTTATAATCATAGCCAATTGATAAACCAACGCCAGGATCGATTTTTAAATTGGTAATAAAATCAATAGGAGGTCTGAAGTTAACGGCAAAGGCAAAGAAATTAGCAGAAACATTTTCAGTGTTGGCAAAAAGTGTTTTATTATCGGCTCCTGTATGATAGTTTGTGTCTTTCTTATCAAACGACAGAAGATTATAGCTAAAGCTGGTGTAGATCTTACTTCTCTGAAGAAAATGAAAACCAAAATTTGTATTGATCCCAATCTGGCCAAAGGTCCTTGTAGAAACGAAATCGGGATAGCGAGGCCCCAGTGTCACGGGAATAGTGGCAAAGACCTGCAGGGCTGTTGTATCGTATTGCCGGCTTCGCTTCAGATAGGATTCATTAAGGATTCGGGCATTTTCGTTAAAAACAATAATACTCTCTTCAATTCTTTTATTCAGATCATTTCTGGTGCTAGTAATATCAACTCCTAATTCACTTAGCGAAGTAGCAATTGTTTCATCAATGGCATTCAGGTTTTTAATGGAATTGTTATTTGATGATATCGCACTATCAAGGAATTGAAGGCTTAGAAGGTAAATGGAATCTAATTCATGTTCTTTTTTGAGTAACTCGAAGTATTTGTTTTGGTTTAATCGGGCATTTACTATTTCTTCTCTGTATTGGCTATATCTTTGTGTATCAGCTTTTAAATCTGATAAGGCTTTTTGAATTTCGGAAATTCTTTCATTATATAAACGAAATATGGATGTATCTATGGTAGATGCTTGATTGGATTCGGAATTTTCGTTAACAGAACCATATTTTTGTTCGAGTATTCGGTCTAACTCTGATGGTGCTATATATTTCTGTAATCTAACTGATCCACAATCAAATTGATTCTTGTTTGATTTAAAGGCATCCAGAATCTCCTTTTTTTCATACGACTTTGTTATAGTTTCATAACCTTGTATATCAAAACTAAGTACAAATATTTTTCTGGGTGAAAGTGTTATTTCGTCAATGGTAAGCGAAATAGAAAATGTACCATCATTTGATGAAACTGTTGAATAAGGAGTATCAACTAGTCTAACCAGAACACCATTTATAGGATTGTCTTCATAAAATATGCGACCTGTAAATTTAACAGGCTCAGAAAGTAATTCCGATCCCATTAGTGGTGGAGTGGTAAAATAAACGTAGTTTGGAAATATATTTATCTTTAATGAATTATCGTCATTCTGAAGGTCATAACTTACTAGTATCGGAACATAATTGAATTTGCTAATTAACAATAAACCTTTTAACGGAATTTGTTCCGATTTAATTTTAAAAACTCCTTTATCATTCGAATATGTTCCTAAACCTGTACCGACCACTAAAATTTTAGCTTCATTGATAAGGCTTGTTTTGCCAAACTCCTCAGAGATGATCATCCCACTTAATTGCACATTGCCAAAAATTATATTTTGGACTAATATTAAGTAAAAGATGAGATTAATTGTAATACATATTTTGGTCATTAATCATGTATTTTTAAATGCAATTAGGGTATTTTGAAAGAATAATATCTACACTATCTTTAACAGTTTCTAAAGTATTGTTAACTTCAATAGGATCTAATCCCATTTTATCGACATAGTCATTAATAATTCGACCATAGGCTTTCCATTCCGATCGAAATTCAAGGAAATATTTTAAATTTCTGCATATGGTTTCTTCCGGATAATACTCTTTCCGACCAAGTAAGATATTATTATCGAATGAATTATATGCATAAATCATATACAAGGCATAGATTCTCTCATTGTTATTAATATCAACCATTTCCTTTGCTTTATTGATAAATTCAAATCCCATATTAAAGTAATCCGGACTTGGATCAAGATCATTCCAATTCTTATAATTTAATGATATATAATAATATAATTTAGATAATGATTCTTTATCAGTAAAAATTGTAGTACCGATTGTATTTAGTATTTTAAAATAATAATCATTTGCTGATTCATTTTTATTGAATGAAAACATGAATTGAGCGAATGAGAAATAAATAAGCGGACTTATATTAGTTGCAAATTTATCCTGGAATTCATTCTCTGGCAGTTCTATTTCTTTTTTATATGAAATCCAGTTATAAACATTTCCATAATTTTTTAAGCTCATTAAATATTTATCATTAATAGAGTCTCTTTCAATAACAATTTCAATTAAGTTATTGTATTGAGATTTGACCTCCTTATTATATTTTTCAAATTCTGCTTCATTGGAACAATATTCAAATCTGGGCTCAAATTTTATTTCTAGCTCCTCATCAATTTTATCGTAAAAACTTTTAATTTCCTTGTCTAAACCCGAACTTGAGAAACTTGCACAAACATCTTTAGGAAATAAATAAAATACAGGTACGCATAATGAATTATTTAATGAATAAATTACAAGGTACTTTTCGATTTTATCTGCTAATTTATTTGGATTTAATGCAATAAATTTTGATTTACTAAAAGTTGAAATTAAAAAAAACTGGAAAACAATCATAAATATTATCAAGAAGATAACTTTAAAGAAACTTGAATATTTATTTGCAGTATTAAAAATTTTATCAAATAGCCTTTTTAGTATTTTATTATGATGAAGCAGGACAATAATAATTGAAATGATAAATAGAATAATTAATAGAATTCCGACCATTTTTGTCACATTAATAGCAACTATTCCCCATACATCTATAATTCTGTGTATTAATATCTTAGATAGGATAATAAAGTACTCAATGACAAATAAGCTAGCCAGAACTATTGAAATATAGATAAGCTTTTGTGTAAAGTTATTCATAGGACATATATATGAGTTTAAGATTCAGTCACTGGTATTGATTTAATATTTGTTAAACTTAATCCAAATCAAGTAACAATTCACAAAGTAATTGAAATACAGTAATATAAGATGGATGTATTTAATTAAAGTTGAAGAACAAAAAATCTTGTTATTACGGTTTATAATTGTCTCAGCAATAACTGAAAACAGCATTTAGATGGTGGTGATTCCGTATTTCACTTGCAGTGTTTCCTCTTTTCCCCTGGCAAATGATTAAAAGAGGCGATCTAAGTGTTGAAATAGCCTGGTTAAGTTTATTGAGAGCGTAAATTTATAAAAGGAGACAGGGCTTGTCAATAGTTTGGAGGAGAAAAATACATGCAACAAGCTAATTTATAATCAATTTAAGGAAGTTGCGTTGCCGGGAATAGTATGATTTATTGTGTATCAGCCATTACTATTTACGGTGCTGATAGCCCGCTTTCCTTTATCAGGCCTGCTCTGCATAAATCTTTACCGCCTGTCTCAGAATGGTTTCGATCTCTTGTGCCAGGGGCAAAGGAGAGATGACTTTCACATCGCTCCCGAACGACAATATCTCGCGGATCAGCTCTTTGTTGGGGATCACGTCGATGCTCAGGGTGGTGGCTGTTTTGTCGTCGGTGATGATCTTCTGGCTGGGATGAAGGGGTTTGGTTTTGACATAAGGGGCGCGCCCGGCGGTAAAACGGAGGAGGATGCTCTCTTTCTTCCGGCCCTGGTTGTAAGTGACGCCGATGATGTCGTTGAAATACTGCGCGGGATCAATGACACGGTTGGGTATATATGCCGCCGTTGATTCGGTGATCTCTTCCATCCGGTCGAGGGCGAGGTTGATGAGCCGCCGGGGATCGTGCTCCAGGCCGAACAAATACCAGCGGCTGTTGTACTCCTTCAGAAAATAGGGATGGATGAGCAGGGTCATCGCTTCGTCCTGGGTAAAAGGACGGTACCGGATTTCAATGGCCTTCCTGTCGTGAATATGCTTCAGCAGGGGCTGCAAATACTCCTGCCCGCGGAGCTGGTCGTTGTACTCGAAATGGATCAGCGGAACGTCGAATATCTTCTGCTTCTGCACGGTGCTTTCAATTTTTCGGATGATTTGGTTTAACTCAATATGGTACGGCAGCCCCTTGAACTGCCTGAGAATATCCGCAGCATCCTTCAGACTGCGCAGATCGGTGTCGTTCAAAGGGTTGTTGTCGATGGAATAGCCGGGATCGTCGTAATAGTAACACCCGTCGGTGCATACGATGGGTGCGGCAAACCCGCGCGGGGGATCGCTGCGCATGATGTTCAGGTCGGCCTGGATGGTGCGCTTGCTGATGCCGCCCGCCACACCGAACTGCTCATGCATCTGCACGGATACTTCGGCGATGAGATCGTCGAGGGTCCACTGCCGGAACTGGTTGCGGAGACAACTGTTGATGACACGGTAACGGAAACTGGCGTTTTTGTTTTGAGGCATATTAAAATAATGTTGAAGGTTGAATGTTGAAGGTTGAATGTTGAATTATGAATGTTGAATGTTGAATGATGATTTAAAGTTAGGCAATGTTATCATTGAAAAGTGCAGTGTATTTGCATTTATTATGATTCTTTTATACTCATTCTTTGCAGGTTTGCGAAAGCAAAACTGCTTAGAATGAGTTATACCGAGAGGAACAGCAGCATAAAAATCGCAAATACCGAAAAATCGGTACAGGCTCTGTTCCGACTCGGTATAACCACATCAGGCACATAGGACACAATAGGGAACACAATAGATTCTTTGTTAATTTTACGGAAAACAACCCAACTCAACTGTGCCATGGAACCGGGATTTGCTGAAGTGCTTTATACACAGATACTTGAATCGCATGTACGAAACGAAGACCATCATATAAACGCCATCCGGGATTTCCGGCTGACGTTCGAGCAGGTCTTCCGCAAGTTGACGGAAGGCGAGGCACAGGTGTTTTCCAACACGTTCCAGCGGGTCGTTTTTGTTATCGATAAATTCCAGGTGCCACGCGAGGTGAGCGACGAGATGCACGGTTTCCGCATGCTGGCCAACAAGATCACTCACGACGAGGGGGCGACGGTCGCCGAAAAAACCTACTACACGGCCTTGCGGGCAGTCTGCCTTACGGTGAACCACTTCTCCAATATGCCGGTGCCGGGGACATTGCTGGCAATCTATGATCACATGGCCGGTTTGTCGTTCTCCTCCAGGAGCTTCCAATCCTATGAAGAGGTCGAATGGGCCAAATGCGTGGTCAAAGGGAAAAGCAACCTGGAGACACGGCCCGACCAGAAGGTGCAGTTCATCCTCAATTGCGAGGCGGAAGAGGACCCGGGACTTTTCAAGCTGGTGGTGCGGGCCGACGATAAGAACTTTTTCAGGGAACTGCATCCGCTTATCTCCGATTATTCCACACTTAACCTGATACGCATCCGGAAAGACCAGTGGCAGAACGATACCTACCTGACGGGCCCGGAGACGCGCATCGTCCTCGAACCCGACTTCCTGATCGACGCTTCGGATATCGCCGAGTGCTTCCAGCGTTCCGGCGCCAACCCGATGCTCTATTTCCTGAATAAACTGGTGGACGCGGAAGGGGGCGAAGGGGCGTTCAAGGGGAAGATCGTAAACGACCACCTCGATTCGCTGATCAAAACACCCGCAAAAACACCGGAACGGGTGTTCCAGGAGGCGGTGGAGTCCAATGCCCTTCAATCGGCCCGGTTTGGAAGGGATGCGATGGAAAGGATCAGGGGCGATATCAAAACGGTCCATTTCGGAAACCTGAGAACTACGGCCGAACAGCTTGCGGGTAAAAAAGTCAGGATAGAGCCCACATTCTTCTCTGCCCTTTACGGGCTGCAGGGACGGCTGGATGTGCTCACGGAAGATCCCGGCAATCCTTCCAGGAAAGATATCTTTGAACTGAAAAGCGGCGCACGCGTGCCTTCCGGCGATGTCTGGCGGAACCACAAGATGCAGGTGGTTTGTTACAACATGCTTCTGTCGTCCACCTTCGGAAAACAGCGCGTGGGGACCTCTTCCATTCTCTACTCCGCCGCGGCATCGAATCCCGTGAGGAATGTCGCTTCGGTGATCTTCGACGAATGGCAGGTGCTGCATGTCCGCAACCATATTGCCGGAGGCCTGTTCCGTTTGTCGAACGGGGATTACAGTCTGCTCCGGAGAATCAACAGCCATGATTTCGGTGAGGCGCCGCCGTATAAAACCGACGATATCGGGGCGTTTGAAGGGGCGTACCACCTGGCCAGCGAAATGGAGAAAAAATACTACCAGCATCTCCTCACTTTCTGCCTGAAGGAGCACCAGGTGGCCAAGATCGGGTCGGACCGTGACAGCGGACGCGAAGACAGCGGATTTTCGGCCCTGTGGCAGGAGACGCTGCCGGAAAAACTGAAAAAATACAACATCCTTTGCGGGTTGGTTTACCAGCGCTTCGACAGCGCAGCGAACACCGTTGAACTGAAGATGGACGATCCCGGGCTGAACCACAATTTCCGCGAGGGCGACCTGGGGATCATCTATCCGAAGGATCCGGACATGCCTGATCCGCTGAAAAGCCAGATCCTGAAAGGAAATATTGAGAGCCTTGATAACGGCACGTTGATCTTCAGGCTCCGCAACAAGCAGCTCGACGAGACCTATTTCGGCAGCCAGCGGGAGTGGATCATCGAGCATGACCTGTACGAATCGAACACCTGGAGCGTGGTGCAGAGCCTGCTCCGGTTCCTGCAGGCTCCCGCCCGGTTGAAAGAACTGATCTTCGGGCTGAGCGAACCCCAATTCGACGATTTGCCGGCGGTGACGGTTAAAGAGCTGACCCCCAACCAGAACAGCCTCCTGAACAGTGCACTCCGGGCCCGGGATTATTTCCTGATGCAGGGCCCTCCCGGTACTGGCAAAACGAGTACGATGATGGTGGAGGTAACGCGAAGGCTTATCGCATCCACCAAAAGCCGCATCGTGATCCTGGCCTTTACCAACAGGGCAGTTGAGGAGATATGCGCACGGCTGAGAGGCGTGGGCATTGCGTTCCTCCGCCTCGGAGGGCGCAACGCCGATGACGAAGACGCGCTGCACAGCCTGGTGTCGGGGAAAGATGCGGGCCAGATCAGGGAGCTGATCATCCGGCACCGGGTCTTTGTTTCGACCGTATCCTCATTCCATTCGCGGAAATCGGATTTGTTCGACATCCTCCCGCCGGATGTGCTGATGATCGACGAGGCTTCGCAACTGACCGAGCCGATGGTGGTGGGACTGCTGCCGGGATTCCGCAAGTTCATCCTGATCGGCGACCAGAAACAGCTTCCGGCGGTAATCGCCCAGTCGGAGAGCCGGTGCCGGATCAACGACCCGGAGCTTAACAGGGCGGGGATCGTCGACCTGCGGCAGTCGCTGTTTGAGCGGCTATTCCGGCTTTGCACGAAGAACGGGTGGACTGCAGCTACGGGGATGCTGGAGAGCCATTACCGGATGCACGATCAAATTGCGGCTCTTATCAACAGTTATTACGACGGCAAGCTGGTTTCGGTAAAACCGGGTCAGCAAAAGATCGCATTCGACACCCTCTACGATCATACTTCGGGTGATCCTGTCGAGCGGCTGCTGTCGCGTTCCAGGACGCTGTTCATCCAGTCGGGCTATTCTCCGACGAGCAAGCGGCACGAAGAGGAGGCAAGAAAGGTGGTGGCGATACTGAAGACCATCCGGCGGAGATTTGGCGCGAATTTCACGGCGAACACGGTGGGTGTGGTGACGCCGTGGCGGGCGCAGATCGCCCAGATCAGGAACCTGATCGATGACCCGGAGATCCTCGGGAAAGTGACCATCGACACGATCGAGCGTTACCAGGGCTCGGAGCGCGACATCATCATCGTTTCGCTGGCCGTGTATCATCAGAACCAGCTTATCCCGCTCCAATCGGTGGATCTTGATGATACCGTCGACCGGAAACTGCTGGTTACGGTTTCCCGGGCCAAAAACCAGCTTATCATGCTCGGTTTCGACCGGCCGCTGGAGGGGAGCCGGTATTATCGCGACCTGATGGAGAAGATAGGGCAGAACGGCGGAATGATCGGTTACCTCGACAGCATGAACGTGTTTCGCTAGTTCCAGGCTGATTTACAACTCTCTCCTCCTGTAGTACCTGACCACAGGCGGATCTTCCGGTTCATGGCTGAAGAGGCAGGTATGGATTGATTCTTCGTTATAAACCAGCATGCTTCCCTGGAGGTGTTTCCCCTGGACACGGTGGTCGAATCCCATACCGGGCGATTTATAGGGTGTCAGCACAGCCTCCGACGCGTTATCCAGGAATTTTCGCGCTGTGTGGTGCAGGGCGGTTTTGTTCCAGGAGGGGGAGGAGCCATCCAGTACATCGATGGTGTAACTGCCGACCAGCTTGTCGTGCAGACGGGCGTAGGCGCCGGGCTTTGAGAGGATGTCGAGCCCGGCAACCTTACCGGAGTGGAAAAAGAGAATGCCCGCCTGACCCGGGATGAGGTTGAAATGCCGCCGGGCCTCATCCAGGTCTGCTTTTCTGGCCTGGTATGCATCGTCCATGGCGCGCGTGTGCGACTTCGAGTCGCTCCTGCTCCTGGAATGAAGTTCTTCTATTTTATCCCACACTTTCCCCTGGTCGGAGCGGTGTCCGCGGCCGCTGTCGAGACTGAAGCTGACCGATTCGCTGGCGGAGAGACGGATGTCGCGGCTGCTGATGTTACCCGATTCACGGAAGTAGGGAGAGTTATAGCTCCACCTTCCGCTTTCGGTGCAGCTTACCGGAATGATGAGCTCGCTTTTGACGGGGATGAGAATGGAGGTGTTGAGGATCCTGTTCTGCCGCGCCCCTTTCAATTCCTCGCCGGCGAGGATCAATACGGGCGCGTCGGCCTGGCTGATCACTTTCAGTTCGGGGACGGAGCCGCTCTCGCTGACCTCTTCGATCCGGATCAGCAGCATGGATAACGCTTCGGACAAGGTGAGATAATCGAACGGTCCGGGTTTCAGGGGGATCGATAGCGGGAATGCAGCGATGGAACCATAGGATTGAAGCTGGCCGAAGATGAGTGATGATAATAATTCTTTGTACATGGTCGGTTAATTTGCCGACAAAGGAAAAAAGGGGAGGTGCAGTGTATTTGCATTTGCTGAATGGATTTTTTTTGGTGGAGAAAGAAGGCTTAGTCCCGTAGGGACGCCAGTATGGTAGACCGGGAACAGGAATTAAATATTTCAATATTGGTTATTATAATCACCAAAATAGAATTATATTTGTTGAATCGAATCATCAGAATATGGAACGGCTTATTGAAAAATCAAATAAAGCGATCCTTTCCACCGATTATCCTTATCGTCGTCATGTGATTGGTAAGATCAACTGGAACTGGAAAATGAATGGAATCATCGGTGCAAGGGGGACGGGAAAGACGACGCTATTGCTCCAGAAACTGAAAGAGCTCAAGCAAGAAGGTCATGATGTTCTCTACGCCAGATTGGATGATTTTTATTTCTCCGATCACCGGCTGAATGATCTGGCTGATGAGTTCAGGAAGCAAGGCGGCGGGTTTCTTTACCTGGATGAAATTCATAAGTATCCCGGGTGGCCGGAAGAACTGAAAAATATTTACGATACCATGCCAGAACTTAAGGTCGTATTTTCCGGTTCTTCCATTATCGATCTGATGGCAACAGATGCCGACCTGAGCCGGAGAGCGCTGAATTACGAAATGACCGGTCTGTCTTTCCGTGAATATCTCCTCATGTCAGGCATCTCGAATTCCACTCCTTTTTCACTGGATGAAATACTGCAGAACCATGTCGAAATCGCTGCCGGAATGATCAGGCAGTTTCCTGTTCTGAAATATTTCCGTACATACCTGAGAAGCGGATACTATCCGTATTTTCTCGAACCGGACCGCGATTACCTGCTTACCCTCGAACAGGTGATCCGGACGGTCATGGAAGTTGATATGCGGTTTATAGAGAATTACGATGTTACCCAGAGCCGGAAAATGCTTTTGCTATTGAAGATAATCGCTTCTTCTGCGCCTTTCAAACCCAATGTATTGAAAATAAGTGAAAGGACCGGCCTGCACCGACATACTGTGCTGCAATATTTCCATTACCTCGAAAAAGCCAGGATGATCAAATTGCTGAATCATCCGGAAAAGCATATAAGCCGGCTGCAGAAACCGGATAAAATCTTTCTCGAAAACCCCAACCTGTTCTATGCCCTGAATCCGGAAATGGTCGATATTGGAAATCTCAGGGAGACGTTTGTCCTGAACCAGTTATCTGTAAATCATGAAGTGAATCTGCACGCCCGGGTTGATTTTATGGTGGATTTTAAATATCTGTTAGAGATCGGAGGGAAAAATAAGAAAAGTAGCCAGGCCAAGGATCTTGATCATGCTTTCCTGTTCATGGATGATATCGAAATCGGCAACAAAAGGACCATTCCAATTTGGTTACTGGGATTCTTGTATTGATATACCAATGTCCCTGGGAAAAGACAGGAGACAGAATTCACCGCAGATTACACAGATTTACACCGAGTTAACACAGAGACCCATCACTCACCCCCCCCCCTTTGTCCTGTAGGGACGATAGTATGGTAGCTAAAATCACAGGTCATTCATTCTTCAGCTTTTTCATAAAGCACAATCCCGACACGCGCGATATGTTCGATAAGTTCCTTTTCCTTGATTTTCTCGTAATGAACAAGGTCTACCTTATTGGCCAGTTCAAGTTGATCGATATTTATTGAAAAAACCAGGAAATCGTCGAGTGTTAAATTATGACCAAAAACCGCTATGTCAATATCTGAACCGGGCTTGAAATTTCCTTTCGCCCTGGAGCCGAATAATACGAGCCTGTTTACAGCCTGATTTTTTGCCAACAGGGAAGTGATTTTGGAAATCATATCATTTTTAAGCCCGTATGGCATAAAGCAGACTTTTAGTATTAATTGCGATCAATGTCTATACCTTACTTTGTTCTTCCTTTTCCAGTTTGAGGATCAGATCTTCGAACAGAAAGAAATAGAATGAAATAATTTGCTCAACAATCTCTTTGGCGATTTCTTTATTATAGGTATGCGATGTGTTTTCACGGCTTTTCTTTAACCGCATCCAGCCATCACCATCAGCAATATAACCATCCTGGAACGCCTGCCTGATCACCGGTGCGGGTCCTTTAATATCCAGATATCCTTTTTCTTCCAAAAGATCCTCCAACGTCTTCCAGGCAAGCTCGTAGGTATATTCAAACCGTTGTATTAGCCCTTCGTTCTCAAGTTCTGATAACGGTTCCTGCTCAACCGCTTCTTTAAGCTTCATAAAGGCTTTCTTCAGATTGCTGAACCGCTGCAGCCACCGTATGTCTTTATCACCCATAATCAATAATTATTGAGGATCAACAAATATAGTGAATGTCGGGGAGAATAGGGCGGGTAAAAGATGTGAAATGCTTTAAGGCTGGAAAATCATTCACCACAGATCTACACAACTTGTCCCGCAAGGCGGGAGAGTTAACACAGAGTGAACTCTTCCTTACCTGACGATGACCAGGTGTTTCAGTGTCTGATCGTGGGTGGCGACCCGGAGGAAATATTGCCAGCGGGGAGCGATGCGGTTGATATCTGTATCATATCCGCCGCTTTGCCCTGGTGGCTGAACGACATCTTCTCCACTATCCTTCCATTTATATCTGCCAGTGAAACCTCTTTCACGCCATACAGGCCCGGCAGGGAAATGTTGATCATATCTCACGGGCAGGTGAGCCGGGATTCAGCCGGGCATCGAGCCAGTAAACATAAACACCGCCGTTGTTGTCGGCTATGGTCATGACATTGTTTTGCAGACCGGCCTGGTTGCACACAACTACCGGGTTTGCCGGATCACACGACCATTGTGAATTGACTGAAAGGGATGATACAATTAGAATAGCAGTCATCCAAAATATAAAGAATGATTTCATGGTATTGCGATTTAGTGTAAGCAGGAAAAATTGGATTGCGGCAAAATTACATGCAGGGAAAGGATACCGGTGGATTTTAATATTAGATTAACAAATTTGGGCCATGAATCTTTATTCAGCAGAGAGTTTACGTAGGAATAGGAGGTTGAGTAAAATATTAGATGCTTAATGTTGAGTCCCATCCGAAAAGTGTATTTACCCACCCCTAACCCGAGGCTGTCTCAAAAGCCTTATTTATCGAATTGCTCTCAATTATTTGTTCGTGCTGAGGCTGTATCAAAAGTAATAAACCACAAAGGGACACCAAGGATTTCACGAAGGAACACAAAGTTTATTATTTGATAACCAGATACTTAGTGCGACTTTGTGATGTACTTTGTGCGACTTTGTGGTTGAATATTAGACTTTTGAGACATCCCCGGAAATATCCAATTAATCCAGAATGCTGATATTAAATTAATTACATAGATTGAAGCTATACCCCTCCCTTTATAAGGGAGGAGCAGGGGTGGGTACTTTTGGATAGAGATTTCTATTCGGAGTAGACTCAATGCTTATTGAGTTATGTTTAATGATTATGACAAAATATATTAAAGGTATTATGTTTTTAAAATTCATAAAAAGTTATAAAACAATGATATAAGAAAATATATTGAATATAATGTTTAAGAAAAACATTAAATAAATGAACAAAAATACTAAACCTGCTGTTTAGCTTTCATGAAATTTAACCCTATAAAATTAAACATTATGAAAAAGAACAGAATTTACACCGGAATTATAGCCATGATGCTTATTGCACTGGCATCACAGGTCTTCTCTCAGGCCAGGGTACAGGTTATCCATAATTCAGCCGATGCCGCCGCGGAGGTGGTCGATGTCTGGCTGAACGACCAGTTACTGATCGACAATTTCAAGTTCCGCACGGCAACCCCGTTTATCGACGCCCCGGCGGGAGAGAAATTCGATGTCACCATCCAGCCGGCCAACTCTACCGATACCACCAACGGACTGGCCCGTTTTACTTACCAGCTTGAGAACAACAAGCGTTATATCCTCGTCGCTAACGGCATTGTGATCCCTACCGGTTACAATCCGGCCACACCATTCAATATTTATGTCTGGGACCTGGGACGCGAGGCGGCTAAACTTCCCTCCAATACCGATGTCCTGGTCTTCCATGGCTCGACCGATGCACCGATTGTGGATGTGGTAGAAGTGGCCGTTCCCGCAGGTACCGTGGTGAACGACCTGGAATATGCCGAATTTGCCGGTTACCTGGAATTGCCGACAGCCGACTATTCCCTGCAGATCAGGGATATTACGGGCACCACTACCGTTGCTGAATTCGCCGCTCCGCTGGCTGCCCTCGGATTACAGGGCAGTGCACTGGCCGTCGTGGCATCGGGCTTCCTGAACCCGGGCAATAACAATGATGGCCCCGCTTTCGGGCTCTGGGTCGCTTTGCCGACCGGCGGCAACCTGATCCCGCTTCCAAACGTTCCGATCTCCACTGCAAGGGTGCAGTTGATCCACAACTCCGCCGATATCGCGGCTCAAACGGTCGATATATGGCTTGAAAACGAACTGATGATCGACAATTTCAGTTTCCGCACCGCCACTCCGTTCGTGGATGTGCCGGCCAATAAAGATCTGAATGTGACCATAGCACCGGCTAACTCCAATGGTTTCTCCGATGGCCTGGCCAGCTTTACTTTAAACCTGGAAGGCGGGAACAAATATTTGCTCGTCGCCAACGGTATCGTTTCAGCCAATGGTTACAGCCCTGCAACGCCATTCAGCATTTTCTCCTATGAAACGGCCCGTGAAATGGCTATGATGGAAGGCAACACCGATGTTCTCGTGTTCCACGGATCCACTGATGCCCCGACGGTCGACATCGTCGAGACCAACTTCGGAATCGGCACCATCGTCGACAACCTTTCTTACGGTGAATTTGCCGGCTATCTCGAAGTGCCTTCTTCCGACTATACTTTCCAGCTTCGTGATGCGAACGGAAAAGTGACCGTTGCCACTTTCGAAGCTCCGCTATTCTCATACGGTCTTCAGAATGAAGCTGTAACCGTTCTTGCTTCCGGATTCTTAAATCCGCAGGAAAACAACGATGGAGCGGCATTCGGACTATGGGTTGCGCTGCCGCAGGGCGGTGACCTTGTACCGCTCCCGCAGGTAATTCCTGTCACACAGACCGCGCGGGTCCAGGTGATCCATAACTCGGCCGATGCCGCTGCTGAATTCGTTGATGTATGGCTGAACGACCAGTTGCTGATCGACAACTTCAAGTTCCGCACCGCCAGTCCGTTCATCGACGCCCCGGCCGGAACCGATTTTGATGTCACGATTGCCCCTTCCAACTCGGTGAGCGTTTCCGAAGGGCTGGCCACATTCACCTACAACCTGGCTGAAGGCAATACTTATATTCTGGTCGCTAACGGAATTGTGGTCCCCCAGGGATATAATCCTCCTACGCCATTCGATATTTATGTTTACGATATGGGCCGCGAAATGGCCTCCAATCCGGCCAATACCGATGTGCTGGTATTCCACGGCTCAACCGATGCACCGGTTGTAGATGTGGTGGAGGTTGGCGTTGGCGCCGGCACTATCATTGATAACCTGGCCTATGCCGATTTCGCCGGTTACCTCGAACTACCTACGGCCGACTACCAGATTGACATCAGGGACGAAAGCGGCACAGTGACGGTCGTTTCCTACAGCGCTCCGCTCGCTTCATTCGGACTCCAGGGGCGGTCGATCGCAGTCGTTGCTTCCGGTTTCCTCAATCCTGGCGCGAACAACGACGGAGCCGCTTTCGGTCTCTATGTTGCGTTGCCTTCAGGCGGTGAGCTGATAGCCCTTGACCCTGCGATTCCGACCGATGTTACGGAGAACAGGACAGATGAGATTAAAGCTTCCATCTTCCCGAATCCGGCACGTGATAATATGAATGTTCAGTTTGAGCTGCCGCAGGCTTCCGATGTGCAGGTTCGGATCTACGACCTGACCGGTACCATGGTGATGAGCCGCCAGTTCAGCGCTTCGCAGGCAGCCAGCCAGCAGCGGATCGACATTGGCAACCTGCCCGGCGGATTGTACTTTGTCAAGACCCAGGCCGGTAATTCAAGCTTTGTGACCAGGCTGACGAAGGTAAATTAAGATAGTGGTTTGTTGAGAACCATATATTTAGTTAATAATGCGAAGGCTGCCTCATTCAAGGGCAGCCTTTTTTCATGGTAAGACCACCGGCAGCCGGACCTCTGCGTTGGCGCCGTTGCGGTGATATAAAACGACCGATACCATTCCCTTCTCTTTAGCCAGCCAGACCACTTTTGCCTCGTTTTTAAAGCTACCTGTCAAGACCTTTCCACCGGTGGCCTGCCAGTAATACGACACGCCCTCCTGCACCGGAACGGAATAGGATGATGGCGACATGCCGATGGCTACCTGCCGCGGGCCGGCGATATCGGGGAAATGGAGAAGTGAACGGAAGTAAAAGTCGGTGGAGCGGGAAATGATCGTATCCATGACCGCCCGGTACTTTCCAGGCTCGTATTGCGGTTCGTGGCCGGCATGGCGGAGGGTTATGAGTTCGCTCTCAAATCCCAGATGAACAAGTCGCCGGTGAATGTATTGCGAACCGTACAGCTTGCTCACAATGTTACTGGTCACATTGGTGTCCATATCGAGGAACGGGTAATTGTAACCGTACGGGACGATCTTATCGGCGTCGCCGTGGACACTCAGGACGGGAATCTTCTCGCCGGCGTCGATGATGGCGGTATCGTTCACGGCTCCCCAGAGGTTCAGCAGGGCCCTGATGGTGTATTGGCCGGAGATGTCGTTCCCGCTTTCATCCAGTCCACCCAGGTCTTTCTGCAGTTGCCAGATGTTGCCGCCTGTGCTTTCGGGCCGTTCATCTTCATCCATAAAAGCCGTATTGAGGGCGGTGATGGCGCCGGCGCTGGATCCCCCCAGCAGGATATGACCGGGATCGATTTTGTATTGTGCTGCATTGTACGAGAGGAACCGGAGGGCGGCCCGTGCATCCTGCACCGACCGGTAGGCTGCCCGCTCCAGGGAGCTCTTGCTGGCCGGGTTAAAGCCGATGCGGTAATTGATGGAGGCAACGACGTAACCCTTACGCGCATAATCATTTGCCAGCTCTGCGATGGATTCGGTGGCTTTATCGCCAAGAATGAAGGCGCCACCGTGGAGCAGGAGGATGAGTGGCCGGAAGGATAAAGTATCGCCTTCAGGCTCATAAAGGTCCATCTTCAGCCCTTGCAGGTCGGATACGGCAAAGGAGACCGGATCACGGTTGAACAGGTGGAGCAGCGCTTTTTTCCCCGGATTTACCCACATATTCTTCAAGGCATCCAGGATGATCTGCTGGTAGTCGTAATCGCTGTCTTTCTCGATCGGCATGCTCACATAGTGGCCAGGCGCAGCGCCATAAGCAATATCTTTGGTAACTGTGACTTTTTTGAAGATAGGCGAAAGGTATCGCGGGAGGAGAGAGGTTGGGGGATTTGGTGATTTGGGGATTTGGAGATTTGGAGATTGGGGGATTTGGGGAATTTCTTTAATTAAAAGAATTTCAAGTTCAGGGCTGATGCCCAGGCGGATAGCGGATTTGCGGGAGGTGCGGATCCTGCCGGCGATCGTGTCGGGACTGACTGTACCGGTGAATTTAACCTTTATCTTATCGGATTGGTATGTAAATGCCGCCGACCGCGGAACACCTTTCTTCCATTTTACAGACACCGGGATCACCTGGGGAAGCGCTTTATCGGCAATGAAAAAATACCCCGTATCGGGATCTTCGGGATTAAGATAGCAGAAAGCCGGTATATTGCTAACATTTCCGGTGTACCAGGGTGAGGCTACGATGCTGTCCCAGTTAGAAGGAAGGGGAGTCTGGGCGAAGAGGAGAAGTGGGAACAAGGAGAGAAGGAGAAATGGAGACGGGGAGAAGAGGAGACTCAGTAATTTTAAGAAATTGGATTTCATGATGTTATAAAATGTAATAATCAGAGTGAAAATTAGCGATTTTATTATTCCACTGAATTTTTCGAACACGAATTAAACGAATATAACGAATGAACACGAAGAGTATTCAGGAAGAATCATTCAATCGCCAGTTTTACAACATCCCAGCCCACGGCGTCGAAGATCGTTTCGACCTGGTCGGTGTATTCGGATTTATGGCTGAATATAGCATCTTTCAGAAGGAATGCCTTATAGTCGTGATCGGTGGCCCCGATATAGGTTGCCAGCACGCAACCGACTGAGCTGAGACCGCAGAGGAACAGCGTATTTACCCCTTTCTCTTTCAAAACCTTATCCAGATCGGTTTTGGTAAAGCCATTCGCGTAGGTTTTCACGACCACCGGATCGTCTTTCGCAATACCGATATCATCCGGAAAGGCAAACTCCGGGGTGCCCGGAAAGGGTCCTTCTTTCGGATCGGTATGGTGGATGCAGATGACGGGCAGGTTATGCCGGCGGAAGATATCGATATAACCTTTGATGTAAAGCATGCCCATTTCCCGGTCTTTTGCATCCATCATGGGGAGGAACTTATTCTGGATATCGATGACCAGAAGGGCAGGTTTGATAGGTTCTTTTGTTTTGATTTCCTGTGCGGAAAGGAAGGTGCTGAGAGACAGCAGGACGAGTAGAATGAGGTTATTTTTCATATTGAATAATATTAAATGTAAAAATAGTGTTTTCTCGCAAATTAATGCTAATTTTTCGCGGATTCCCGCAAATTTATATCTGCGTTCATTTGCGCTGCAATCTGCGAAAATCAGCGTGAAATAAAAACTCTGCCATTTTTGTAACCTTTCGCTTTTTTCCTGTCCTTTGCGAATATGAAAACAGTAGCGATCATAGGCGCGGGGGCGGCAGGCCTGTCTGCCGCTAACTATTTGGCCATTAAGGGCTTCAGGGTAACAATATTTGAAAAGAACGCTTTTCCGGGCGGGCGGTGTGCCAGTTTCGAAAAAGAGGGTCACCGCTTCGACATCGGAGCCACTTTGCTGATGATGCCGCAGGTGTACGAACGGATGTACGCCGATTTCGGGAGAAACATGCGCGACGAGCTGGATCTGATCAGGATGGATCCGGTGTACCGCCTTCGTTATGCCGATGGGTCGGAGCTGAAATTCACCTCCGACCTGATGCGGATGCAGGACCAGCTGGAGGCGATGGAACCGGGAAGCTACACGGCTTTTCTGAGATACATGGACAAGAGCTTTAAAGCGTACAAAGTTTCCATGGAGACCATCATCGACCGGAACTACGACAACATCTTTCAATTCATCAACCCGGTGAACCTTTTCAGGTTGTTCCGGCTGAATGCTTTCGGAAACCATTACCGGACATCTGCCAGGTATTTTAAGAATGAAAACCTGCGGACCGCTTTTACTTTTCAGAACATTTATGTAGGGCAGAATCCATTTGAGGCGATGGCTATTTTTTCGATGCTGCCTTTCATGGAGCTGACCGATGGGGTATATTTTCCGAAAGGGGGGATGAACAGGGTATCGGAGAGCCTGGAGAAGATTGCTATTGGGAATGGTGTTGAAATTCAGTACCGGGCGAATGTGTCGGGGATTCGGGTTGCAGGCGAACGGGTGGCAGGCATTGAACTGGCCGACGGTACCTTTTATGAGGCGGATATTGTGCTGGCCAATGCCGATCTGCCCTATGTTTACCAGGAACTTTTGCCTTCAGGTCCTCAGGCCAATCGGATAAAAAAGCTGGGATATACCTGCTCCGCAATCGTTTTTCACTGGGGGATGGACACGGTTTTACCGGGGATTGAGCAGCATAATGTGTATGTTTCAGATAATTACAGGAACAATATTGAAGAGGTTTTCAACGGAAGCGGGTTTGCGCCCGAGCCAAGTTTTTACCTGCATTCCCCGGCACGGGCTGATAAATCGGCAGCTCCGGAAGGGCACGACAGCATTTCGGTGATTGTGCCGGTGGGGCATATGGGGAATGGGAAATTTGGGGATTTGGGAATTGATTGGGAGGTTAAGAAGGAGGAGGCGAGGGCGGCAGTATTGAAAAGACTGGCTATGGAAGGATTTGCGGATTTTGAGAAACATATCAAATTCGAGAAGGTTTACAATCCCGTCATCTGGAAGAATATGTTCAACCTCAGCAAGGGTGCCACCTTCGGCAGTTTAAATCACAACCTGATGCAGATGGGCTATTTTCGTCCTCATAATCAACACAATAAATATAAGAATCTTTTCTTTGCCGGGGGAAGCACCCATCCGGGAAACGGTGTACCTTTGGCGCTGATTTCGGCAAGACTGACAGCGGAGAAAATAATTGGAGTGAACGGTGAACGGTGAACGGTGAAATTGAATAATAACTATGAATAATCTGGAAACCATTATTGCTGAAACCTTTAGTAAGATTGATTTTCACAAGATCAAAGACCACCCCAACATTCTGATTGCAGCGCGTTTCTGGGAAGATGAACGCTACGAAGCGGCGGCAACCATCTACCGTTTCATGCGCTACATCGATGATATGATCGACGACCGGAAGGCGCTCGACGGGATGTTGAGCTGCATGGAGAAGAAGATCTATACCGACCAGGTGAATGCATGGATCGACTGCCTGGGGCTTGACCGGACGAATGATCCGTTTTTCGGTGAGGTAACCGAAACGATCCGTCGGTTCCGGATCCCGTTGCACTTCTTTTACAACTTTGCCCGTTCGATGGTCTACGACATCAACCATGACGGGTTCCGCACATTCGACGACTTTCTTGACTACGCCGAAGGGGCTTCCAACGGACCCGCATCGGTTTTTGTCCACCTCTGCTGTCTGGATAAACAACAGGGAGAATATGTGCCGATCAACCTTTCAATCTCGGATGTGGCCAGGCCTTGTGCTATTTTCAGCTACCTTGTGCATATTGTGCGCGATTTCCAGAAAGACCAGTTCAACAACCTGAACTATTTTGCCCTCGACCTGCTGGAAAAGCACGGGTTAACTGCCGGAGATCTCAGAGAGATCGCCCGGGGCAGCGCTATTCCGGATGGTTTCAGGGAACTGATCAGGGATTATAAAGAGCAGGCCGGAAAATATAAGACCGATACCGAAAAGATGATCCGGTCGCTGGAAGGAAGGCTGGACCACAGGCATATGCTCAGCCTGCGGATCATCTACCATTTGTACCTGCAGATTTATAACCGGATCGATCCGGATAACGGCACGTTCACGATGGCCGAGCTGAATCCGGGGCCGGAGGAGGTGAAAGAAGCGGTGGCTGAATGTATCAGGGTTAATTTTTCTGAGAGAACCCCGAAGGTCTGCCCGGAGATACATCCTCATTGATTTGCCGGAGTTGGCAACCCGCAAGTATCAGGCAATTAATTCGTGTATATTCTCCTTTGATATCAGTTTGCCGGTATTTATTTCATAGTTTTCCGAGAAAGACCTGGGAAAGCGGGCATTTGATTTGCCCCTCCATTTAAATTCAAAGATGTTTATTTTACCGTTGGCTTCTTCAACAAGGTCAATTTCCGCTCCATCGTATGTTCGCCAGAAATAAAGCTGTGCAAATGGCTGATGGATCAGGTTATATTTAAGTCTTTCGAGGATGCAGAAGTTTTCCCAGATCGCTCCGGTATCTGTTCTGGAATCGGGATCATTAAAATTGGTTATCAGCGCATTTCTAATACCCAGATCATAAAAGTAGAATTTTCTGCTTTTTCTGATTTCAGTTCTTTGATTCCTGGAGAATGAAGGAAGGGAAAATATGACAAAGCTTTTTTCAAGCAGGTCGATATACTTTTCAATAGTTTTCGAAGATACAGCCAATGTTTTTGATAGTTCATGAAATGATACCTGTGATCCTACCTGCAGAGCCAGCAACTTAAGAAGTTTCCTCAATAAAGAAGGATTTCTCAGATTTTCATGAATCAAAATGTCTTTAAACAGGTAATCCGAAGCCAGATCAAACAGTTTCCTTGTTTTAAATTCTCCTGATATATCAATAATTCCCGGATACGATCCATATATTGGCATTAGATTCAAATTTTCATAAATCCAAAGCCAACCTCTGGCTCCTGATAATTCACCGATAGATAAAGGAAGAAGTAAGAATTTAACATTTCTCCCGGTCAGTGGTTCACTAATAGTATTTGCCAGCTCAAAACTGCTGGATCCGGTCGCTATTATTTTCTGAACAAAAGAGGGCTCATCATAGACCAGTTTCAGCAGAGGCCCTATATTCCGGATTTTAAGTGCTTCATCAAGGGCAATAATTTTCTTATCCCCGAAGATCATTTTTATCCTCGATAAATCAGAGGACTCAAGGATATCGGCAAGATCAGGCCTTTCACAATTCAGGATTAAAGCATCAGGATTTTGGTCGAACAACATGGTGAGAAGTGTTGTTTTGCCCGACTGACGAGGCCCGTATAAAATAACGACTTCTTTACCCGGCAGCCATTCTTTAATTGTATTTTCAATATCTCTTTTATACATAGTTTAAAAATATGGCGTAAAAATACGACTATATATTAGAAATATGGCCTGATATTTTGATTATTTATGATATTTTGTGGAATCTACTTTCAATTAAATAGCACACGGATGACGCGGATTTAACGGATTCACGCGGATTGGCAGTCTGCTAAATCCTTTAGTGGAGTTTTGTGTATTCGTTTTTTGGTGGCAAAAAATATTGGCCCAAAGCCCTGCATGGTCAAACTGAACAAGGAATGAAAGAGAGTTTGATCAATAATTCAAAACATTCAGGGTGCCGCCGGTTTTAACTTTTAGAGTTGCGCCAGGTGCCAGTTCCAGGAAGTAACAGGTTGCCGTTATGCCGCTGCCGACTTCCGGGAAGTTGCCTCCGGATGGCACGGAAGGGACCACCACCACATCGTTGATCCCTGGGATGGAAGAGGTTGACCAGTTACCGGGATTGCTCCAGGCAGTGCCCAAATTTCCGGTCCATTTTACAGCGAACTTCACCGTAACATCGTCGAGGCAAATGCCGAAGTCCTGCCCGCCGCTTCCTGCAGTTGTTTCGAACGCAATCGCAACGGTTTGCCCAATATAGGTAGCCAGTGAAACGGCACCGACGGAATAATCCTCAGAGGTAAAACCGTTAACCTGGAAAACTTCATCATTGTTAATTTTTACAGATATATTCCTGGGGAAATCCTTGTTCTCAGCCCGGTAACTGAAGAACAGGTAAGCATCGGCTGACAGGCTGATGGAAGGAGAGGTAAGCACGGAACCCGAAAGGTTGCTGTAAGCCCACTTCGAGCCGCTCCCGGGCGAGCCGTAAACGCCATGGTCCCAGCCGTAGCCGGGTAAGGCATTATCGTCGGTCCAGCATGCCGGCGGCCAGCCGGACTCAAATCCTTCCGACCAGGGGATTGAGTTTATTGTACCGCATAGCGTTGTGAAGGTGTAAGGTCCCGACCAGGCGCTGTAGATACCGGGCCCGCAAACCGCCCTGGCATAGAAATCATAAGCGGTGCTGATCGCCAGCCCCGTAACGGCAACCGGATTGGCAACCGTCGAAATGCCCGAACCTGCCGGGGTAAAGCCGCTCACGCCATACTGGTATTCCCAGGATGCTGCTGTGCCGGTCTCAAACCAGCCCAGTGTGGCACCAAAAGAGGTGATCCCTGTAGCAGTGAGAAAATCAGGGGGCGGGCAGGGGACGGGGTTGACATCGATATCGAAGACGTAGTGATTGCTACACGGGAAACCGCTGGTGGCGGTCATTTCGATAACCAACCAGTAAGTCCCGGGCGCAAGGGTGCCCAGGTCCACGGATGTTTCGCTGCAAGGGCCGGCCACAGCCCCGGGCTCCGTGTCTCCGGTCAGAGTAATGCAGGTCGGTGCGCCGGGGGTTGTGGTTTCGGCCAGGCCGTAAGAAATTTGCTGTTCTGCATTGGCAGTCAGGACCACTGACGAAGGTTCTGACAAAACGAGCTCATACCAGTCTGAGTCCTTGTCTCCATTGTCGGCAAATAAACTGCCGCAATAGGTAGCCCCGGCAGACGGAACCGATTCCCAGCTTTCATTCCCGGGAATCATATTGCAGCCGCCGTTCTCATCCTGACCGCAATCCTCCGGTTCGTCAACGGCCCAGGCCGGGCAGATAAAATTAATTCCTATGATGCACTGGGGAGTGTTGTCGGACTGGGTGACCGAAAGGTCATAGTTGCCAAAATCGCCCGAACTGTATCCATCGACAATGATGTAATACGTATTTCCACCGGTTAGCAAAAGCCCTTCGATCTTTGAGACATAAAGCCCGCAGGGTTCTTCATAATAGAAATCATCATTACAATCATATGGAATACCGGGAGTTACGGTATTTTCATAGACAAAGATCTTCGTGTCATATTCCGATCCGCAGAGATCAATATCCACGATAACAGAAGCAGCCGGGGTGTAGGAATAGACCACATCGGGTGCCTGGCTGCTGTCGTAAGGGCAGGCTTCATCATAATCGTCAGTATAACCCAGCGTAGTACCACTGGCCGAGAAGGGCAGGGTTCCGGTTATAACAAATGCATTGGCTATGGTTTCGCCTCCCTGGAGAGGGGAAGCGGATTGCCCGCCTGCCCATCCCGCAAGGAGAAAAACCAAAACATATATTAGCGATGTTGTTTTCAAACGACCGAATGCTAAGGATTAATTACCGGGAGATTTCACTTTGATCAGCTTCCCGGTTTTCACCGTGCCGGTCGCCGGATCGGTCAGGACCACGAAATAGAACCCTTCCCTGAGGCGGCTGATATCCAGCTCGATACCTCCGGCTGCCCTTTGCAGGGAATAGCCGGTGATGAGCTTGCCGCTCACGTCGTGCATTTCGACCCGGACCTCGGACAGCGGGCTGAAGACCGATTCGATAAACACCTTATCGGATGCCGGGTTGGGCCGGATGACCAGGTGCATGGCCTCCTCCCCGATCCGTTTGATATCAGCTCCGGCCAATACCTCCGGCAACGGAACAGGTTCAAAGAGATGATCCCGGTATTCGGGCGAATTGTTCAGCAGGGTGATGGCGAAGTTGGAATTGACCGACAGTTTTTCGGCGATCGCCCGGATGATCTCAATGTCGCCGCCGGTGAGTATATCGCGGCCATACATGATGATATCCAGGTCGTAGAGGGCAAGGATCTTGAAATCGGTGCCTTCTTCATCCGTGGGAGAATAGCTTGCCAGGTGCGTTCCGGCCACTGCAAAGTCCGCATTCCGGTAAGCATAATTGTACTGCAGGAGCGATTTTTCATTGTCGCTCAGAGCGGGCAACTGAATCAACTCATCGACCAAAGCGGGATCCGTGGGTTCAACGGCAGCCAGGAGAAGGTCGGCCTCTTCATAAGGATATTCAGAAACCTGGAGCTGTTCCCTGTAGTCGGGGGCCAGGGCGAACGGTGCGCTGACCCCGGTGAAGGCAGTGAATAGGTTCTTGAAATTATCGCAGGTATAGTTGATGTTCAGGTTGCCCTGCGACGGCATGTTGAAGATCTGCTGGGCGCAGGATGCCGTGGAGTGGAACGGCCGGTTGCTGGTGATCTGCACCGTTGGCCAGGAGATGTTGAACATACCGAAATTGTCGGCAACGGTAATGTTGGTATTGCTGTTGATGTCGATCGCAGGATTGTAATTGCTCCACAGCGTATTCAGGCCGGGATCGGCCGGCGACAAAGTCCCGATATTGCCGGTATGCCCCACCACGTTGATCCCCACAAAATTGTAGTTGTAGAGGAAGTTATTCCTGATCTTCGGAAGGGCCGCACCGGTAAATGACCTGATATCCATCGAAACATAACAATCATTGATACAGTTGCTGCTGATCTCGCTCCGGGTGGTCATATCGACGGTATAGATACCCCTTGTATTGGTGAATGACCTCATCTTTATATTATTACATGTTATATAATTTTTAAAGATGCCTTTTGTGCTGAAATAGATCCCGATAACATCACTGTCGATGATCTCGTTATTGCTGATCTGGGTATTCCTGACGCTATTTGCATAAATCCCGTACTGGAACCCGTCGATCCGGTTGTTGATCGCGCTTACGTTCGCCGAGCTTTTCAGGTAAATGGCCGAGAAACAGTTGAACTGGTGATAGTTGTCGGATATCTCGTTGTTGTTGATCTCTATGAGCGGACTGGTGGTCGTGTTAACGTAAATTGGTGCGACGGTGGTGTTTACGACTTCGTTTATTTCGATCTCGTTGTTTTCGATGATCGTGGTGAACAATGCCGTGCTCAGGTAGATGGAATAAGACAGATCGGTGAAGGTATTGTATGAGATGGTGGCTCCACCGTTCACCTGGTAGATTCCATGTGTCCTCGGATTATCATTTCCCCACGTATTTACAAACTCGTTTTGCGAGACCTGCTGTTTGAAGCGCGAAGTGGTGGTGTAAATGCCATAGGAACTGGAATTATTGATAAAAGAGTATTTCGTCGGGCAGTCGTAATTCGGGAAGAACTGCTCGGTCACGAAGTGGTTCCCGGTAACGGGATGGTTGAAATTGTTATTGCCTTCTACCCTGATTCCATAATTGCAATTAGAGAAGAGGTTGGATGAGATGACCCCATCGGCATTACCCTGGAAGTACAGGGCCACTTCGGCATTTTTGAAGGTACATTCGTTGATAATGTTGTCGAATTCACCTTTGCTGGTAAATCGGAGCCCTTTCCAGGTGTCGTCGACAAAGCAGGGACGGTAAACCGAATTGGTTGAGCGGAGCATAGCGCCGTTGGTAAATACGATTCCCGCACATTCGCCAAATACGCAGTCGACATTGGTGATATCGAGCACAGCCCCGTTGGTGACCGTGACGATAACGTTATCATCGATAAAATACTTCCCGTCCCAGACCACATCGGTCGTATAGGTTGTATTTACCAGTATTTTGGTGAATGTAGAGTCGATTTCGGCGAAACAGCATTCTTCTTCGATATAGCCAATATCAACGAAGAATGTCTCCGTACAACCTTCTGTCGGGCCATTGATAATAATCGTGTAGGTGCCCGGAGGCAGGTTACCGACAGTCAGCGGATTTCCCGGTATTATGGTGGTGGGCAGCGGCGGCATCAGCGGGATCGAGGTGATCGTGAACGGGCCTCCGGTGCTTGCCGGATCGAGGACGATGGTAAAGGAGCCGTCGGCTGAGGTGGCGCAGGAAGCGCTGGTCGGTTCAAGGTATTCCAGGTCGATGTTGCAGCATCCGTTGGTGAGGCAGAAAACGCCGGCTGTATCGACACAACCGAACTGGTTCATTACTGCAACCGAAAACTGGTGGTTGCCTGATGTCCCGGCCGGGAATGCCAGCGTGGGGCCGGACCCGACGGGTGAGCCGTAATCCAGCCAGGTAATGCTGGGATAAGCCGCGGCGTAGGTGTTGAAAGGCGGCAGGGCATTCAGCGGTAGCGGAATATAAAGGTGCAGTGAATCGGGATCGCAGAGCTCATCACAACCGATCGGGAAAAGGCTCAGATCGGGTTTTGGATGAATAGCGCCGGCATTGGCTGTGGCAGAACAACCCGTCGCTTTGTTTGTGATCGTCAGGCTGTAGAATCCGGCAGAGGAGACCGTGATCACCGGAGTTGTAGCCCCGTTGCTCCACAGGTAACTATAAAGCCCGGTATTGTTAAGGTTTGGGATAAGGGTAACAGGGGTTCCTTCACAGACATCGAGCGCCGGGATGCTCAGGATGCTGAGTGACGGTGTTTCATACACGGTGACGCACAATGTGTCGGAATTGACGCATTGGGTGATGTTGTCCGTAACATCGACAACGAACTGGAAATAGGCGGGCAATGTAAGCGGGACAGTCAGCGAAACCCAGGTATTGTCGGAATTGGAAGGCGAAAATGTCGCTCCGCCGGGAATGCAGGTCCAGCTATAGCTGTAGTTGGCGTTGTAGATGGTCGACAGGCTGAAATAGATCGTTCCGCCGGGCAGAGAACAATAATATCCGTCACCGGTGATATCTGCCTTCGGTCGTTTGTGCATATAAATGAACAGCTTGTTCGAAATCCCGCTGCAGCCGGCTGAATTGGTTACGTCACAATAGTATTCTCCCACCTGGTTTGCATTGTGCGTCTGGCCGTTCGCGTTGCTGATCGGGCTGCCATTCAGGTACCATTGGTATGAGCTCATTCCGGTGCAGGCGGTCAAAGGCACGAAGCCTCCCGGGCAGAAAGCGGTATCGGGTGACGAAATCGTGCAGACCGGATTAGGATTGACCGTAACCGGCGCCGAATAATTGGCCGTGCAGCCGTAATTGTCGGAAATGGTCAATGATACGGTGTAAGGTGACAAAGCGGCGGAAGCATATGAATGCTGGGTTATAGCGGAATAGGATGTGCTGCCGTCGCCGAAGGTCCAGAAGTAGTTCAGGCCGGGTAAAATGGGTGAAGCGGTGAAGGTGGCGAATGAGTTCTCACACACCGGCGAGGAGACGGTAAAACTTGCCGTCGGGACGAAAACGGTTACCGCCTGCGAAGCGCTTGCCGTGCAGTTTGTGGTGGAAATAACCGTCAGGGTGATGGTGTAGGTCCCGGATGTGGGCACCGTTAAAGTCGGGTTCGGAGCGGTGTTGCTGGGTGTGAAGATGCCCGTATTTGGGCTGACAGACCAGGTGTAGCTCTGGATCGATGCATTCGGTACCACGTACGATGAGTTGAAAAGCTGGACCTGGCCGCAGAGCACGTTGGTACTAAAACATACGGTCGGGCAATCGGGTACGGGATTGGGCGGGCAGCCCGACGGGCCACCGCCACCCGTGCAAGTAGATATAATGACATTCACGATGTTGGAAGTGCGGGTGCAGCCACCGTTGGTGACCACGACATAATAACTGTAGGTACCGGGATTTGTAAATGACGCGATGTTAAGCGATATGGATGAATTGGTCTCACCGGTAAGTATCCCGTTGTTGTCGTACCACTGGTAGGTGTAACCGCCGATATTGGGTGTGGAGATGACCAGTGTCTGGTTATCCCCCAGGCAGAACAGCGGAGGCTGGCTAGGGGTGGCCAGGACGGTGGGCGGGGTGCTGATAGCGACATGGATCGTATCCTGCCCAGAGCAGGTTGTCACCGTGAGTACGACATTTGTGGCAGCAGGCCCGTGCCACTTGATGTTGACGCTGCTGCTTCCCTGTCCGTTTAAGATCGTCCCCTGGGCGCTGGGTGATATGGACCACTGGAAACCGCCTGGAGGAACGGGCCCGCTGGCCGTATAATTTTCAACAGCATCGACACAAACCGTATGTGCCCCCGTGATATTTGGCGCCGGGAAAGGATTCACCACCAGCGTTTTGGTCAGCGATTTGCAGAAGTCGTTGTTGCCGAGGTCAATTTCCTGGTAAACATTCAGTGTCCAGGGGCCGCTTCCGCTAAACTGGACGATGACCGAATCGTTGTCGTCGCCCATCTGGGAGAATATGGCGCCTGAACCGGGACCCACGGACCAGATAAAGGAACTGCCGCTTGTATTGGAGGTTATGCCGTATGTGTAGTTGGTATTCGGGCAGGCCATTGTTGGTCCATTGATATTTCCGAGAAGAGGTTTGGCTACAACCTGGATATTTTTAGTGGCGACCAGGTTGCAGTTAACCGGTGGAGTGAGGGATGTCGCAATGATCGTATAGTTTCCCGGGGAAGCGATGATGGAAGGATTAGGCGTTCCCTGGCCTGTATAGACAACGGGGCCGGCAGGGGAGAAGGTCCAGTTGGCCGGTGGTCCGCCGACAAGGGAATTCGTAAAGTAGAAGACAGTGTCGCCTTCGCAGATCTTGTCTGGGCCGACAATGTCGAACTTCGGTGTAACGGTGACAAGCAAGGAGTCCACCCCGTCGCAACCGGCAAGCGGATTGTTGTATTCGCACTTCACCCAATAGGTTCCAAAAGAATTGAAGGAGATGTTGACGAGTGAGACATTCCTGTTTTTTTCGTTGAAAATATAAGGCCCACCGGAAACGGTCCATTTGTAAAATGTTCCGGGAAGATGAGGAAGGGAAAATGTGCCTGAGGCCCCGAGGCACAGATTGTTCGGACCGGAGATCGGCAGATTGGGGTACAGCACCGGCACATCGATCGTTGTCGATCCCGGGCAGGAGGAGGAGGGACAACTCTGCAAAGAAACTGTAGTCGGTACGGAATAGGTGTTGTCCCATTCAACCTGGATGCAGGAGGTCCCGGCGCCGGAAATGATTGTGCCACCGGTAACGGTCCAGTTATAACTTCCGCAGACCATCGGCGTGCAGAATTCCGATGTATCCCCCGGGCAGACGGTGCCGTAACAGCAATCCGTCTCGATTTCCGGGCCGATACCGGGCAGCACGACTACCACCGCCAAAGCTGTGTCGGCACAGCCGCAGGGGATCCGGTTTTCTCCGTTCGGGCCGCCGACGTACTGGCCCTGGCCCATGTCTTTCACCGTCAGGATGATCGTATAAGTTCCGGGTGACTGGTAGGTGTGATTTGGCGGTGTCGGGGAGGTATAGATTGTGCCATCGCCCATGTTCCAGGTGAAGGAACTGCCGCCGAGCGACGTATTGGTCAGTGAGATGGCCACTCCGGTGCAGACAGTATCATAATTCACGGTGAAAGCGGCCTGCGGACCATCGATGAGGCAGATCTGCTGCATGATCGAATCGGCGCAGATGAAATTGGGATTGTTACTGGTGATGACCACCTTAATGTATCCCGAGGCGCCGTTTCCCCAGAGAATGTTAACGGGATTGCCATTGGTGCTGGAAGGTGTGCCGCCTGTTACTGTCCAGGTATAGGTGAATGAAGAGAGATCGTTGGGATAAACCGTATATGTGTGTACTGTGTTTTTACAGGCTGCCACCGGGAAGCCGATTCCGGGCTGGTCGCTGCTACAGCTCATATGAGGCGCGCAGATCTCGACGGCATCCTTAAGGATAAAATCGGGACAACAAATCTGTGAATTTACCTTTTCGGAATTAAAAAATCCTGAAAGGAAAATGATGCTGCTAAAAAGGAGTAGAATGTTTTTCATAACCGGAGGGAATTTAATAAGTGTGCAAAAGTACCTCATCATCATCCGTATAATACAGATTATGAAAACATTAACAAAACATTAACAGAATATTAGGAGAAAGTTAACAAAAGGGTGGTAAGAGGTGTAAGGTTGGTAAGGACAATGGACAATGGACAATGAACAATGGACAATGGACAATGAACAATGGACAATGTAATGGCATTACGTCGCTAATCTTTGATAATTTTCCGGACGAGGGTGATGACCTGGGAGAGCAGGACCGGGCAGGTGGTCCTGAACTGCTCATCGGTTGGTTCTTTGCCCACCAGGTCAAGGCAATGGAGATTTCCCTGGTTGAGTTTCTTAAACTGGCTGACCAGGTAAAAGACTTTATCATATATCTCCTCCCGAATTGCCGGATCATCGGCGGTGGATGAAATGATGAAGATCCCACCGGATACTGCCCCGCAGACCGATCGTTCGCCGCCCATCCCAAATCCGAAACCGCTCATCAGTTTTAATATCTCTTGTTCGTCTTTTTGTAAAATATCGGCAAAGGCAACAGCTACCGATTGAGAACAGTTATAGGGACCGTCAAACAGCTGTTTTGCTTTTGAAATCCTTTGATTTAAATCATCTGTCATAGTATCGTTATAAGGTTAAAAAGTAATTTCCAGCTTACTCCTGACTCCAAACTCAGCACTCAAAACCCAACACTCAACACTTTAAATAGTTCTCCGCTTATCCGGAGCAGTTCGATTTCCGCGTTCTTAGCCTGGAATTGGGATAACAGGAGCTGATATTGCGCATCGATATATTTCTTCTGTGTTTCCCGCAGTTCGATATCGTTGATGGTCCCCAGCCGGTACTTTGCGAAAGCCACTTCAACATTTTCCCTGGCCACTTCCCTGTTGATCAGTTCCATATCGACAATCCTCAGATTTGTCAAATAGTCGTTATATTGCTGGTAAAGTGAAGTATGAAGACTGAGATCCGTCTGTAGCAGGTAATTTTCCATCGTATTCAGATCCAGGCGGGCATTCTGAATTTCCCGGTTAACATTAAAACCGTTGAACAATGAATACGACAACGACACCCCGAAAGAGGGCCCGAGGCTGCGGTTGTACTGGAGAAATCCCGTTTCCGACCGGAGCTGGCTGTAACTGTATCCGGCATTGAAATTCAGCCTGGGGTATCGCTGCGAACGGATATCTTTCAGGGCAAAATTGCTTAGTGACAGATTATTCCGGGCCATCTGCAGTTCCCTGTTCTGTCCGCGGGTTTTGGCAAGCAGGCTGTCGTAATTCAGCCGGGTTTGCAGTTTAATGCTGTCTGCCGGAATGAAAGTGATCTCCGGGCTTCTTGCCAGCAACCGGTTCAGGTCGGCCATGGATTTTTGCAGGACCGATCTTTCCCTGATCAGGTTGATACTGTCGGCGTTCAAATCCACGGTGGCCTGCAGGAATTGCAGTTCGGAACCTGATCCCAGGCTGATCCGGGCCTCCATGATCTTTTTCCTTTCCAGCGATAAAGCCGCGGCATCTTCAAGTACGGCGATCAGCTTCTGCTGCTGGATAATGCCGTAATAGGTCTGAATGATGGATGATAGTGTGTTTTCAACCGTGATCCTGGTTTGTGTCTCTCCCATTTCCTCCATGATCTTCAGCATATTTTTACCTGCAAACATGCTGAAGCCGTCGAATAAGGTCCAGGTAAGCTGGATCCCGGCATTGAGGGTGCGATTCGTAGCGCCGGTAATATCCTTTGCACCGCTGGAAAAGGTTTCCTGGTGCGTGTTGGTGATCGTGTTGTTTTGCGTCCCCGTCAGGTTCACAGTTGGCAGAAACCCGGCATTTCCCAGGGTATTATTGTTGGCGGCAATTTCCGCCTCATTTTTTTGGATAATGATGGAATAATTGTTTTCCAGCCCGATCCGTATAGCATCCTTCAGGGTCAGGATTTCCTGGCCAAAGCCCTGGAGGACCCATCCCGATGTCAATAACAGGATAGTCCATCTTTTCAAACATTTTTTATTCATTTTCACCGGCATAAGGCTCATATTCGGTTTTTTTGATTTTTCTTGAAAGAAAAGTATACAAAGCCGGTATAACAAATAAAGTCAGGATCAGCGAAAAGATAAGGCCACCGATGATGGTTATTCCCATCGGGATCCGGCTTTGGGATGAGGCACCCAGGGCCATGGCGATGGGAAGGGCGCCGAGCGCTGTAGCCAGGCTCGTCATCAGGATCGGGCGGAGCCGTCGTGTCGCCGCATCGATCACTGCTTCCCGGATACTCAGCCCGGCCGCTTTCCGCTGGTTGGCGAATTCTACGATCAGGATACCGTTCTTGGTGACGATCCCGATCAGTACGATCACCCCGATCTGGCTGAAGATGTTGATGGTCTGGCCGAACAGCCACAATGAAAGCACTGCTCCTGCGAGCGCCAGCGGAACCGTGAACATGATGATCAGCGGGTCGATATAGCTTTCAAACTGGGCTGCCAGGATCAGGTAGATGAGCACAAGGGCCAGCAGGAAAGCAAATAAAAGGCTGCTCGAACTGTCTTCGTATTCTTTCGATACACCTGCAAGCTCTGTCGAGAAACTGTCATCAAGGGTTTCGCCGGCAATCCTGCGCATCTCATCAATTCCCTGCCCGAGGGTGATCCCTTTTGCGGGTTGCGCCGAAACGGTCGCCGAGACATACCGGTTATAGCGGTAAAGCTGCGGCGGATTGCTGTTTTCGCTCAATGTGACCATATTATCGAGCTGGATAAGCTCGTTGCGGTTATTTCTTACATAGACCGAACTCAGGTCGAGCGGTTCATCCCGGTTTAGACGGTCGGCCTGCCCGATCACCTGGTATTGTTTGTTGTTGAGGATGAAATAGCCGTATCGCTGCCCGCTGAAATAAAGCTGCAGGTTCTCCGCCACATCCCTCACATTCACCCCCAGTGCCCGGGCCCGGTTCCGGTCGATATCGATACTCACCTCCGGCTTGTTGAATTTCAGGTTGAGGTCAGTTACCTGGAATAACGGGCTTTTCTGGGCCTCTTCCATGAATCTCGGGATAACGGCCCTGAGCTTGTCAAAGTTTGGCGCCAGGATGACAAACTGAACAGGCAGCCCGCCGCCCCTTCCACCGCCGATCGTCTGCTCCTGGGTAACAAAGCTCCGGGCAAAGTTGTACCTGCGGGTGATCTGGCTGAGCTCGTCGGCTATCTCCTGCTGGCTCCTCTCCCTTTCGGAAGGATCGGTCAGGATAACCCTGAAGAACCCGGTATTGGTCGAGGCACTGGAACCAAATCCGGGCGCGGTAATAGCCAGGAAATTGGTCTTTTCGGGGATGGTGTCCACCACTTCCAGCAAACTCAGCATATATTCGTCCATGACTTCGAAGGATGTCCCCTCCGGTGCTGTGGATACAATACTAAGTCGACTTTTGTCTTCCATGGGTGCCAGTTCCGACGGAACGAGGGAACCGATCCCCAGGATCATTCCGATGGAAAGGACCATGATCAGGATGGCCAGCCATCGGTAGCGAAGGAATGAAGTCAGACGTTTGTTATAGCCGCTGATCAGGCCGTCGATCCAGCGTTCCGTCCGGTTGAAAACCCGGCTGTGTTTTTCCGTTTTCCGAAGCATCCGGGAACTCATCATCGGGGTCAGGGTCAATGAAACCAGTGCTGAAACGAGGATGGTCCCTGCCACGACCATACCGAACTCCCGGAACAATCGTCCGGTAAGCCCCTGGAGGAAGATCACGGGAAGAAAAACCGCCGCCAGTGTGATCGTTGTGGAAATGATGGCGAAATAGATCTCTTTGGAGCCCTTGTGCCCAGCTTCTACCGGGTTCATCCCGCTTTCCACCTTATGGTATATGTTTTCCAGCACCACGATGGCATCATCCACTACCAGGCCTGTTGCCAGGACAATCCCGAGAAGGGTCAGAATGTTGATGGAGAAACCCGCGATATACATGATAAAAAATCCGCTGACCAGGGAGATCGGTATGGCGATGACCGGTATGAGGGTCGTACGCCAGGTGCGGAGAAAGATAAAGATGACCATGACCACGAGGCCAAAGGCGATCAGCAATGTTTCGAATACCTCTGTGATGGCATTACGGATGGTCTTAGTGGTGTCGATGGCCAGGCCTACGGAAATATCTTCCGGCAGGTCCAGTTTTATCTGATCCAGCCGTTTGTAACATTCATCGGCAATGGCGATCTGGTTGGCCCCGGGCTGCGGGGTGATGGCGACTCCTACCAGCGGTACTGCATTGTTGCCCCGCATGATAGAACGTTCGTTTTCAGGTACCAACACGGCTTTTCCGACGTCGCGGAACCTAACCAGGGTGCCGTCAGATTCCCGGATGATCATGTCGTTGAACTCTTCAGGAGTCGTCAAACGCCCTAAGGTTCTAATTGTCAGTTCCGTACGATAGCCCTCGACACGGCCTGAGGGGAGCTCGACATTTTCGCGCGTCAGTGCATTCCTGACGTCGACCGGGGTAAGCTGGTAACTGGCCAGTTTTGCCGGATCCATCAGCAGTTTGATGGCATATTTCTTTTCTCCCCAGATGCGGATTTCGCTGACCCCCGGAACCGTTTGCAGCCTTTCTTTAAAAACATTGTTGGCCAGGTCGGAGAGTTCCATCAGGTTTCGTTCGTTGCTCTGAAGCATCAAAACGAGGATGGGGCTGGCGTCGGCGTCCGATTTTGTCACAACGGGCGGATCGGTGTCGGGCGGCAGGCTCCGGATCGCCCGGGAGACGCGGTCGCGGACGTCGTTGGCGGCGGCCTCCATGTCAACGCCCAGTTCAAACTCAACCGTGATATTGCTTCGTCCGTCGGAGCTGGTTGATGTCAGTGAACGGATGCCGGCGATACCGTTGATGGATTCCTCCAACGGTTCGGTGATCTGCGATTCGATCACATCGGCATTGGCGCCGATATAACTGGTGGATACCGTGACCACCGGCGGATCGACGCTGGGGAACTCGCGAACGCCGAGAAAAGTGTATCCGATGGCGCCGAAGAGCACCAGCAGGATGGAGATCACGGTAGCCAGGACCGGACGGTTAATGCTAATAGATGAAATGTTCATAACCCTGGCCCCGCTTTAGTTTTTACCGTTGATACGGGGGGTGACGCTCATCTGTTCGCGAATCTGCAGCAGTCCGGATGTGATGACAGTATCCAGCGGGTTGATTCCGGAGGTGATCTGGACATCAGTTTCGGTGCGGATGCCGGTGGTGACATAAACGGCTGTCGCTTTTCCGTTCCGGCAGAGATAGGCTTTTTCCCCCTTGATATCCGGAATCAGGGCGTCGGAGGGGAGCACGATGGCATCCGGTATCCGTTCGAGAATGGCTGTGACCTTGGCGAAAGCCCCCGGCACAAGCACTCCGCCGGGATTCTGGCACCGGGCCCTGACCGTGAAAGAGCGGGTGGATGGATCAATCCTTGGTTCGATCGCATATACCTGGCCGGAAAACACACTGTCGCTTCCGGCAATGGTAAAGGCAACCTCCATCCCCTGGCTCACACTGCCGATATATTTTTCCGGCACGGTGAATTCGATCTTGACCGGGTCTGTTTGCAACAGGCGCGCGATCAGCATGGCTGACGATATGTACCCGCCTGGGCTGATATATCTGAGACCGATCCTGCCTGCAAAGGGGGCAAAGATTTCGGTTTTTTCAAGCCGCGCTTTCACCAGTTCGATCTGGGCCTGTATTGTGCCCAGCTGGCCGCGGGCAATGTCAAGCTCCTCCTGGCTTACCGCCTTCAGTTCGATCAGTTTTTCTTTCCGGAAAACGTCATCCGAAGCCAGCTTTTCATCCAGTTCGAGTTTCTTCAGTTCTGCCAGTAACTCATTGTCATTGATTTTAACCAGCAAATCCCCTTTTTTAACCGCCGATCCTTCCTGAAAATTGATCCGTGTAACCCTTCCGGGGACTTCAGCCCTGATCTCGACTTCTTCGTTGGCCAGGATGCTGCCCGTAGAAAAGATTTTATTCTCTACCGGTTTCGGTTCAGCAATAACGGCTCTGACCTCCACCGGCTTTGCTGCAGCAGGTTTTGCCGGTTCATTGCCTTTATTATTACAAGCAAAGAAGATCGGAATGAGTATAATAAAGGCTAGGATTGATTTACTCCTGTTGAGATTCTTCATATGGTCGAATTGAGCGAAAACAACCCGCAAAAGTAGTTATTTTACTTTGGAAGGAGAACCCAAAAACCGTTACTTTAAAAACTCTATAACCCGGAGATCGTTTTCTGAGGCGAGTTTCAGCAGGTAAAGCCCTGAAGGAAGAAATGACGCGTCAAGCCGGATGGTTTCATCGGCTCCTGCCTCAAGTGTTCTTTCCGTAACTATTCTTCCTGCTACATCAAATATTGTTATCTCCACACGGGTTTTCTTTTTCAGCCCGGTGAATACATTCAGTGTTTCTTTGGCAGGATTGGGATAAATGAAAGGCTCATGGATGAAAATATCCGATTCCTGGATTCCCAGGAAGATGATCTCCGTATCCATGATCATCATATCAATATTTTCAATCACAGTATGTAGTTCATCGATGATTATTGTTTTGGGCGTGATGGATTTCCCCGGAATCTCGGCAAAAACTTCGTAGGTTCCGTAAGGGATGTTGTTAAAGGAATAGGCGCCATCGGTTCCGGTAACCGCCATATATACTATAGCATGGTCAAGGGTCCGGAGGAATACGGGAATTTCGGCAGTCCGGGTATTGCTTTCGATCTTGCCGGAAACCGTTCCCGGTCCTTCTGTAGCAACGGTGGCGGCGACAAGGTTGATATGTGCATCGTCGGTACTCAGGTTCAACTCAATGATCGTCGCTTCTTCCCAATGCAGCACATCTCCGTAATAAGTAGGCAGGTAAAGCTCATAGTAATCCGATCCGGGAGCCGGTTCAGCCTTGATAATGTAGTTTCCGGCCTGCATGCTGCTGAATTCATACCATCCCAGCTCCCCGACCATACCGGCCCCGATATTCACAACCTCTTCTTCCACAAGTTTATACCAGTACGCAAATCCTGATCCGATCGCGTTATCATCCGCAAACACCTGTCCTGCAATGAAATAATATCCGCTCATTTCGACATCGAGTATGGAATAGCCCTCTAATGCCGTTGTGTCTTCAACAATCACAGTCTGGTATCCGTTTCGCTGGAATTTGACATTATAAACGCCTTCCTCCAGGGGTAATTCATAGTAACCATTATCGTTCGTATAGGTCACATGTTCACCCGCTTTCACCATCACTTCATGGATGGCGAAACCTGTTGCCGCATCGGTCACATATCCTTTAAATCCTGAATTGACAGGAACATTGACATGCATGACATTGTGAAGGATCAGGTGAGGCAATTCCGGATGGCTGGTAATGCATTTCAGGTCTTGCTCATAGGATCCGACTTCAAAGCCAGTCGAAGAGTAAGTGATCCAGATCGTTTCCTGTGTTCCTGGCGGAAGTGTCAGGGTGGAAGGATTAACAGAGGTGATGAAATTCCGGTTCAGGTCAAATCGGACAGCCAGTTCGGAGTGGACATATTCAGCATTGTACACAACCTGCAATCCCTGCTGGGAGTTCCATGACTGGATTCCTGCCGTCGCTCCGGTTGTCTCAAAATCCTCGCTGACCAGCCTGTATTTCAATAGGATAGAACCGTTGACCATCATGATGACCTGGCCGGTAATAAATGATTCGGTACCGGGATAATGGACCATTTTAGTGAATTGCACAACGGTTTTCTCTTTATAGTTTTTATAATAAACTCTTGTAATCGCCGAATCGATCTTCAGGTCGTCCCAGAACCAGGCGATAAAATCGTTATAATTATCATTGGTGGGAATAGGCTCGTTTGCATATGGAATAAACTGTTCGTTGAAGCTGATCACGCCATTCGGACTGATCCAGAAATGATTCTTGGTCTGGCCGTAGAAGCTGAAGTTGAAACCCATCTCAAACGGTCCCGCCATTTCATCGTCTCCCAATCCTTCCACTAAAATTCCCACTTCTGAAATATCAGTCCATGACCAGTCGGGACCACCCGGCTCTTCGCTATCGATCCAGGAATAGCCGAAATCATCCGGCCCCCCCAGGTCGCGGGTCACGTATCCCGGAAAAGAGAACTCAACTGTCTGGGCCGAACCGTTGTGCAGAACGGAATGGACCACCACGGAATCGTCGGGGGCGAGCGTTTCGGCGAGGGATGAAGGCTCAAAGTAGATCCCGGGTTTCTGGGCATAAAGGTTCAGCAAGGGCAGCGTAAGGAAGATGGCAATGAAACAGGTAAAAATGTAATGCTTCTTCATGACAGGTCAGTTAGTTGTTTGACATAATGAGTTATTAGTTGAACAAATATAGTGATTTTCAAGACGATGTCAAGTAATATCGTGTTATATTTATATTATTGGTTGTTAACCGTTTCCGGAAACTATAACTTGGTTAATTTTGCCTTTGTCATTCTGATTCTTATGCGCAATATTATCTTTTTTCTGATTTTATCCTTCATGACAGGAACGGCTGCCAGCCAAACCACCCTGGAACTCAACAAGGAAAAGGAACGCTATGCTTTCGGACAAATCTATACCGGGTTCAGGTATGGATTTAAGGATACTTACAAGCCGCAGGCGGCATTTGAATTCAACCAGGGGATTATCGGGTACTTTCACCAGATCGCCCCGAAGGTCAGCGGGAAGATCATGTTCGATGTTACCCGCACGACCAATATCACGAGTATTAAGGATTCCTCCGGCCAATCCATGACGGTTACCTATTTTGAGGGAAGTAAATACACGGCATACCTGAAAATGGCGGAGATTAAGTGGGATATCAATGATTATATTGCTTTGCGCGTCGGCCAGCTTTTGAACACACAGTACCTCACGTTCCAGGATCCTTTCTGGGGATACAGGTATATCGACGTTACTTTCCAGGAGCGCTACAGGCTTGGTCAGCCGGCCGATTTCGGGGCACAGTTGGATGTAAAGGTAAAAGACAAATTCCTGAACCAGTTTTCGGTGGTCAACGGGGAAGGCCCATTCCGCCACCAGGATCTCAACGGGCAATTCATCTTTTCAAACAATATCCAGTATACTCCTGTCAAAAACCTTACCCTGAAGCTTTATGCCGATTATGGCCCCGCCGTCGATACAGGCTCTGTTTATGCCGATAAATGGGTCATATCGGGATTTGCGGGCTATAAAACGCAAAAGTTCCGTTTCGGTGGCGAATATGATTTTGTGAATAACTACGGATGGATGAATGGGAAGGATTACAGCGGTTTTTCCGTTTTCGGAGGGTGGAATTTTACCGGAAAGTTTGATATACTGGTCCGGTGGGACCATCTGAAGATCAACGCTGCAGGAGTGGAAGATATTCTGAATTATTATATTGCAGGGATTCAATATGAAGCGGCCAGGATGTTCACGACCTCTGTTAATTTCCGCTACCAGTCATTGGAAGATCTTCCTTCCATCTATGCCAGCTTTGGATTGAAATTCTGACACTCCGGCAGATACCGGCTACCGACCGCCCACTGCCGATCCTTCGGGCTTCGCCCTAAGGACAAGCTGCCGACCGCCTGCCCAACTCACCACAGGCGGCACGGCCAGCGAAACGCCCATCCCGATCGTGCCCGCTTCCGGTGCCCCGAATCCGGCGATTGAAAGGCCAATGCAGGTCCCCAGGCCGAGGAGCATCGAGGCAAAAGCAGCAAGGCGTGTCGTCCTTTTCCAGAACAATCCCCAGATGAACGGGCCCAGGAATGCCGAACCGATCGCACCCCACGACATGGCCAGGATGGTTACAATGGTCGACGGTTTGATCAGGGCCAGGATGACCGACAGAAGTACAAAGAAGAGATTTGCTCCGCGCATCAGGTTGGTAAGCTGTTTATCAGTCACATTCCGGTTGATGAACCCGGCGTAAAAATCTTTGCAGAATGAGGAACTGGAGATCAGGACCAGCGAAGCCAGGGTCGACATGGAAGCGGCCAGGATGATGAGCAGGATGATGATCGATAACGATTCCGGTATTACACGGGCCAGTAATTCCGGCATCAGTGCATCGAAAACCGGTTTCCCTTCGGCAGTAAAAGCGGCCGGCGATGTTTCGGGGGCCAGGAAAATCCTCGTGGTAGAACCGAGGAAATAGGCAATACCCCCGATCAGCAGGGCGAAAATGGTCGAGGCGATCATGCCGGTCCGGATCGCTTTCCGGTCTTTGATCGCATAGAACTTCTGCATGAGCTGGGGCATGGCAAAAGGAGCCACGCTTGTCAGCAGGATGAGCGAAAGCAGCGGCCACCAGCCTGGCGGGCCTACCGTAGCTGTCAGCCCGGGATCGATCGATTGCAGCTTTTCGGTGATCGCAGCCAGGCCTCCTCCCGCATTTAACGTATATCCGAACAAAACCAGCACTCCCGTCGTCATGATGATCCCGAATACAGTATCCATCATCGCCATCGACTTATATCCTCCCAGAACAATGTAAATAGCTGTAAAAACGCCCATGAACAGCACGGCATGCCAGTATTGCAAGCCTTCGAACGAGGAGGCGAAAAGATAGGAGAGGCCGATGAAAACGGCCGCAGAGTAGGGGATCAGGAAAATGAAGATGGCTATTGAGGCAATAAGTTTCAACGCCGGACTTCCATATCTTTTTTCAAGATATTCACTGAGGGTATGTACCCCCATTTCAACCGACATTTTTTTAACTCTCCAGCCCAGCAGCGCCCAAACGGCCAGAACTCCTATCAATCCGTTCAAAACACCTATCCAGATTCCCGAATAGCCGAATCCCCACCCGATTTTTCCCGCAAAACCAATAAAAACAACAGCTGAAAAATAGGTAGCACCGTATGAAAAGGCGCTCATGATCGCCCCCACCTTTCCTCCCCCGAGGAAGAAATCGTTGAAGGACCGCGTTTTTCTCAATCCGTAAATCCCTACAATTATAATAACGAGGGCATAAATAGCCAGAACAATAATTTTTACCACCATACACGAAGATATTTCAAATACCGGGGCAAGTTAGCAAAAACCCGGCAGATGAGGCAGGATTATTTCCTGTTTCCGCCAACGGTGATCGTAACGCCGACGGGGATGCTCAGGTTCGAGCCCTCCTGCATGTTCAACTGTTCGATCTCCAGGTTGGAATTGCCAAAAACAGCCGGATAATAGCTGCCCATGAGGATTTCGGGAATGATGACCTCTGTTCCGGGCCCGGGGACCACGCCATCGCTCCAGTTCGATACGTTAGTCCATTCATTGGTATAACCCAGCCAGCAGCCCGGGGGCATGATGTGCACATCATAATCCTCGGTTTCGCCATAATCATATCCGGCGCAAGGATCCAGTCCGGTGGTGTTCCATACCTCTCTGACCCTCAGCCTCAGAATCCCATGGATTGCAGATACAGGAACAGTAAAAGTCAAAGTTCCAGTCGCAGGCGTTGGCGACATATTCGTCAGCTCGCCCAGTTTCTCGGAAGATTCAAAAGTTCCGTTCCGGTTATAATCGATCCAGGCGGCCATGTTGTTCCCCGAACCGTAGGTTCCCGGGCTAAGGGTTAGCTGGTAAGTACTTCCGGGGACTAAATGAGTCGTTTCGTCCTGGTAATAATTATAATAAGGGGATGAAGAGGCCCCGGTGGCTTTCGAAAGCGATCCGATTGAAACCAGGCTGATATAATCGCCGTCCCCCGATCCATACGTATAGGTGGGGGTGCAATAATTCAGCATGATGCTCCGGTAGCCGGGAGGATCGGTGACAAGCGGCACCTGTGTGCCTGTCGCCCCGCTGAAAGTAACTTCTGTGCACTCTGCGTCGAGTTCATTGCCCGGCCCGGCAGCAGAAGAAATATCAAATACGATCCAGAAATAATCGGAACCTTCGGTCAGTGCCCGGTTTCCGGTTACAGTAACGAAGCTGGCCGGTGCTACACTGCCGAAAAGGTTTGTTGTTGAAAACGCCGGCAGATCGGTGTAATAAACCTTTATCGCGGAAATATCATCCAAATCGGTACATCCCTGGGTGGCGACCTTGATGCCCGTCACGGTCAGGGGTAAAGGCGATCCATCGGTCGTGATCTCAAGCCGGATGATTTCGCAATTGACTGTACCGGGCGGAACAGGGCTGGTTACGGGCTGTGAACAGGTGAGCGAGACCAGCGACATCCGGTTTATTTCCCTCTGACCGTCAGGATCGGTGATTGCTGGGACCCGGGTCAGTGCAGGATTATCGCCCAGGGCCATACCGGTGCACTCCGCGTCGAGAAAATGACCCATAAGCGCATCTTCAGCCAGGTCGTACGCCAGCCAGAAATAATTGAAACCGCCGTTGAGAGGCTGATTCCCGGTCACCGTGATCGATCCTGCTGAAACCACGCCTATACCGAAAAGTGTTGCCGTCCCGAATGATCCGTTATTACCGGTATAATAAACTGCCAGACTTTCAACATCTTCCAGGTCGGTCGTCCCATTCATGTTGAATGTCAGACTAAGGAGGTTGAACGGATTTACGGAGCCCGACATCAGGATTTTTACGCCGAGCGCCTCCATATCCTGCTGACCGGGGGCCACTTCCGTGAGGTTACCATGGAAAGCCTGGCTGGAAACATAAACCATCTCGGCATTGGTTACGAACACTGTGTCGATATACGGCATACAATTGAATGCCGTAACGGTCACAATCAGCGTATCTTCCGTATTGATTTGTCCAAATTCCACCAATGCAGTGCCCCCTGAAACATAACCGGACCCCAGGAGCTCAAAGTCGCGGGAAACGGCCACCCTGGCTCCTTCCTGGTCGCATAAAACCGTAATCTCGTCAGAACCAACGGGCAAATCTGCCGGATGATCAACCGCTATTGTTACCGGGGCTGCTGTGCGCACCATAAGCGACGGATCGCCGAAAATGGTCCAGGTGTCGGTCATATCTGCACCTGCCGAACCGTAAACGTCGTTCATGCCCATGCAACCGTTCATGCAGATACCCCCGAAAGTCCGCTTGATATTCGAGGGGAAATTCTCAACCAGGATATCCACCATTTCATCCTGCCCCTGCATAGGCGGGTTCCAGCTCTGGTTGATGGTCGACATGATGGTGGCCACAGCGCCGGAGGGCTGGTTGTTGTAGGTTGCCCTGAGCCAGGCTTCGGCAAAACAGGTTATTCCTGCAAAGTTTCCATTCACGCACGCCACAGAAAGGATAAAGGGCAGTTTGTTGGTATTTGTCAGGCTGGTGATATTGGTATTACTGAAACCTGTCGTGCTCCAGGAAGTGTTGCTGCCATGCCCGGTGTAGGAAATGATCCCGGTGCCCGTATTGATCTCACTGGCAACCATTGTTGCTGTCGGATTCCCTGCGGCATCCTGTCCCCCCTGGCTGCCATCATAAAGTTCGGCACCATAGGTATAGGTGAATCCCATGTAATCCGTCCGGATATTCCGTTGGTGCTGCCAGTCGTATTCCCCGTCATCCCCGGGGCCCTCCGCCGACGCAATGCCCATGGCCCGCTCAAAAAAGCCCGGCGAAAGGTCCGGCTGTTTCTCATAATTCAATGTGCGCTGAACCTGAGTCTGAACGTGGGCGTTGGTTTCAGCAGAAAATCGTCCGACAAAAATGTCGGGATAATGATCACTGCCGACGATGTAGCCGTAGTCGTTGTCTGATGGTCCTGCCGTGGTGGATGAAACCGGGACCTGGGCCGCGTCGCCGACCAGCAGCAGGTATGTCAGCCCATTGGTGTTGTAATAGTTGGCCACATATGATTTTATTGCCGCTGCCGTTGTCCCGACACTACTGACATTGACCATCTCGGTCGGGATCCCGGACATATTTTTCCAGTCGACAAAAGGCTGCATATCAGCCATGAATGATCCGTAGCAAATGATCAGCATGTTCCCGTCTTCCTCAAGCGGGGTATATCTCGAAGCCGTCCGGTATTCCTTGTAATTCAGCAACTTCCGCTGGTAAATTTCCTCAAAGCTTCTTACCGTCTTGCCGTCCTCCCGTCTTAAAACATAAGGATTCTCCCCGTCTTCACCTGCCGAGGCAATATCCAGAACCAGTCGTGTATAGACCCGCAGCACTTTCGACACCGGATTATAGCGGAAAGGATAGGCCACGACCACCTGGGCCCTGACATCCCTGATTATATGCGGAGTGCGCAATTCGGCGGCAACACCCGGGAAAAAGGCGTCGGTGCGGTACTCCCTTCCGTATGTATAAGGGACGTCATCGGGATTGATATCGCGGGTGAGATTTCCTTTTGAAGGGATTACCAGGATATTTTGAAAGTCAATGAAATCCGCCTCCACGACGGTGACAGTCATCCGGTCGAGGTCGGGGATGGCCAGGGGGATGCTCAATTTCCCCAGGTCAGGGGCGCCTTCGATGAGAAGCGGAGTGGTGTTTTCAGCAGAGACGACAACTTCCTTGCCACCTTCATTATCCCTGATTATTTCTTTCAGGAATCCTTCGGTGATTATTTCGATACGGTTCGTCGTAATATCCGAAGACACCAGTTTGATCCGGGATTCCATTGGTGTGTCGGAGGTAATGCCGGTCCAGACAACTGGATTATCCTGGCGACTTTGTGAATAAGTTATCTTGAAAATTAGAAGGATGAAAATAAGGATGGTGGTGTTTCTGAGCAATTTAGGCGTAAAGATCATTTTAATGGATGTTAAAATCATCCGCTAAAGATAAGCACAAATCCCGCAATTAAAACTCAAAACTCAAATCTCAGCACTGTTTTGCGTTCCTCTTTTAGGCATAACAATGATGAAGAAAAGGCCGATGATAAAGAAAATAGCGATGGCTACCACACTGGCCCTCATATTACCGGTTATGGCCTCAATAAGTCCGAAACTGAAAGTTCCGCCTGCCGAAGCCATCTTTTCCATTACATCGAAGAAGCTGAAAAAAGAGGTGTGGTCAGTCGTTTCCGGGAGCATCTTGGAATATGTTGACCGGGCCAGCGCTTGTGTTCCACCCATAACGATCCCGATAAAGAATGCTGCTGTTATGAATCCGATAGCATCTGTAATAAAGTAAGCACCGGAGCAGATCAGGATCCAGGTTATCAGGGCGATAATGAGTGCTTTCAGGTTGCCGATCTTCCCGGATAGCCGGGCAAAGAACCAGGCCCCGCCCATACCGATCAGCTGGATCAGCAGCAGTGTGGGGATCATGATCTCGTCGCCGAGGTTCACCTCTTTTTTCCCGAAAGAGGCGGCCATATACATCACCGACAGCAAGCCCATCATGAAAAAGAAATAACTGACCAGGTAAAGGGTCAGTTTCTTTGATTTTCGTACCTGGTAATAAACAGTCCGAAGTTCTTTGTACCCATTCAGAATGACATTTTCTTTCCCCTGTCGTTTTTTGAAGACATACTTGGGAAGCCTTGAAAAAGTAATTTGCGAAAAGCCTATCCACCAGATACCTACAGTCAGGAAAGCCAGGCGGAACTGCAGGTCGCTGCCGGCCGGGATATTGAACCAGGAAGGTTTCTGAATGACGACGAGTTGCATCAGTAAAAGCACGACGCCTCCCAGGTAGCCCATGGAATAGCCCCGGGCGCTGATCTTGTCATGATCTTCCGGCTTTGCTATAACCGGGAGAAAAGAGTTGTAGAAAACGATGCTGCCGGCATATCCCCATGTGCCAAAGAAAAAGGCGATGATCCCGAGTTCAATGTTGTCGCCGGTAAAGAAAAACAGCATGGAACAGCCCAGCGCCCCGACCCAGGTGTACACCTGCATGAAAGCTTTTCGACGTCCGGTATAATCCGCTATCGACGAGAGTAATGGCGACAGCAGCGCCACCATCAGGAATGCCGCGCCGATCGTCCATGAATAAAGGACCGTATTGATGACTTCAGCTCCGAAAAAGCTGACCGTATAGCTCCCGCCGTTCCTGGTGATGGCATCGTAGTACAAGGGGAAAATGGCGGTAGTGATGGTCAGCTGGAATACCGAATTGGCCCAGTCGTACATCACCCAGCCGCGGATGACTTTCTTATCACCCTGGACGATTGGCCTGATATCTTTTAGCTTGATCATGGACGGGGATTTTGAGGTGAAGGTAAAAAAAATCGCAGGTCTGACAATTCAGCCTGCGATTTTTTTAATATGATAATCAATAAGATATGATTCTTACAATGTTTTTACTTTGGTAAAGACCTTATCTTCATAAATATAAACAAACTTACCATCGGTCGTCAGGGTGGTCGATGCGCCGGTCTTCGCCTTAAACTCCTTGAAAACGCCCGTATCGAGGTTGAACGAAGCGATATCCGCTTTTTCGGTCTTCATGATCAGGATATTGTCGAATACATCCTCCAGGCTGGAAGCTTTATATTTTCCGCTGTAGATGAATTTACCGTCAACAGGATTATAGGCGGAAATTCCTTTTTCACCTACAACGATCATCTTATCCTTGTAAGGCAGGATCTTCACGGCAAGTCCGACGCCGCCATCGGTAACCGGAACGGAATATTCTTCATTTCCGGTCTTATAATCGATCTTGTAAAGTTCTTTCCCGGACGAGCAAAGGATCTTGTTCTCTAACACATAGGCATTGGTGATCCCTTTCTTGAATTTTTCCGATTCCCAGGCCAGCGAACCGTCTTTTGTGTTGAATGCTTGTAATCCGTTGGGTTTCACGTTATCATAAAACACCCTCCAAATGGTAATGGTAGAATACTGGGTTTGTATGACCTCATAAGACTGGAATTCGACGATACCCCCGATTTGCAGGATAACCTTATCATCCACAACATACATACCGGGAATTGCCTTTGCCCCTTTGATTTCGGGTGATGTCCAGATAAGTTTGCCGGTATTGGCGTCGTATTTTTTTACAAATTGGTTGTTGCGGTTCTACATATCGAGCACATAGATCACGTTGTTCTCCTTGTCGAATACCGGATCGGCAACAGCTCCGTAAACGCCCCATTGCCTGGCATTAGGAGGCCTCGACCTGACGCCGTTGGGGGTAAAGTCGAATGCGGCCGACCACAGGTTGGCGCCGGTGTTGTAATCGTAAACCTGGATACCGTTCAGCCTGAGGATGACCCGGGGGCCCTCCACGGCAATATCATACAGGAATTCACGGGAGATGATTTTCCGCTCGGCGCGTCCGATGTAGGTATTGCTCCATACCACATCGCCATTGTCCATATTGATCTTGGCAATCTGGTTCTTGAAACCGGTGAAAAGGGCGATCAGACCCGACGGCTGGAAATTGACCGTGGTCAAAAAACCATCAGGAGTAAAAACATATTTACCCACAACGCCGCCGAATTTGGCCGTCGACCATAATTCTTCCCCGGTGGCGACTTTAATGAAAACGAGCTTGTCTTTCAATGAAATGGCAAATCCCTCGCGTTCCGGGATGTACACTACATTTTCTTCGCCAACATTCTGGTATTTGTCCGTATTCCAGAGCAATGAGCCTGTTTCCATATCCACACAGGCAATCTGGTCTTTCCCCATTTTGCGGTCGAACAGGAAAACTGTGTTCGATTCCCAGAACGGGATCAGTTCATCGATCTTGCTCAGCTTAGGGGCAATTTCTTTATAAACTTTAGTCCACTTGATCTTGCCGGTCGCGTTGTCGAATAAAGAAAATTCCTTATCGGAGGCGACATAACTGTAACCGCGCTCTTCCGTGCCGGTTCCGTTGAAGGTGATCTTGTGCGGTGATTTTGTCTCCCACACCATGGTCATGTCTTCCTGGGCATAAATGCTCAGAAATGCAAGAACTGCGAAAAATGAAAGAATCTGTTTTTTCATGTTTAATATGGTTAAAGATTGAAATTTCTATATTAATTGAAGACAAACGTATGCCTGAACTTATAGCTTTTCCCCTTAGGCATTTTGAAATTGAACTTAAACTCCATGAGGATGGCCCGGAGCCGGTTTTGTGCTTCCAGCGTGCCGTTATTGTTGCCGACGGCAAAAAGGGAAGTAACGGTACCTTTTTCCCAGATGCTGATATCGAAAGTGTATTCCCCTTTGATAGGATTCTTAACCGTCTGAAGGTAAATGTAACCCTCCGGTGCCATCATCGCCGAATCCAGTTCCAGTTTTGCCCTTTCAATGATCTGGTCTTTGTCTTCCAGTAAGGCTTTTTTCTGGGCTGATAATCCGAGTGCCAGAAAAACAAGCAGGATAAAAATCGTCGTTTTTTTCATCATAAAATATCATTTTTACAAATCCATTTTCCACTTAATCAGCCGGTTCCCGAAAATGATCAGGACCTCTTCATCCCCGGGCAGGAAAATAAAGGAGGCCCTGCCGTCGCCGGGGAATTCCCCCTCTTTAGTTTTTTCGAAAAGCCGGTAACTGAGTTCGAAACGTTTTAAAAGTTCATTTGTTTCGAAATTATAAATATGCAGTTCGGGGAACATTTTGCTTAATGATATGATACCGAAGTATTTGCCATTGTGACTTAATTTAAAGTCAGGCTCATAATTGGCCAGCGAACTGAACGATTGCCTTATCGGTTGTCCTGTCTTTGCATCCGCCACCTCTATATAACTCTTCTTTCCATTCGGTCCTTGCAGTTTAACATGAGGGATGCTGTAAACAAAGAGATATTTTCCATCACTGGAATAATCGAGAAGATAGATCAGATCGTAGAACGCATCGACGGTATAAAGTTTCTCAAAAGTGTTGTAATCGTAAACCGATACCTGTTGTTTGTACTTCTCAAGTATGGGGCGGTTCTTCTTGTTGTTCTTGTAGGCCGGGTTATTGACCAGTTCTGCTTTGTTTGTTTTGTGTGATACGGCAATGTATTTGCCGTCGGCACTGACGGCCACCGAGTTTGTAGCCTGCGGAACGACGAATGATCTGATCTCTTTCCGGGTCTCGATATCGTGAATAGCTACTTTATCGCCGCCGCTGAGAGTGACCAGGTACTTTTCATCAGGTGTGATCTTGGCATCATGGTAATCGCCGAAATTGAGCATTGATTTGCCGGTAGCCACATCCATCACCTCGAAATTAACCTCGCGGTCTTTGTTGGGGGCAAAGTCCATATAGAACAATTGCTGCAACATCAGGTATTTACCGCTTTGGGAGAATTTCGCCCTGGAGCCCGCATACCAGTTGCCGACATCAAACTGGTTATCAACCGCCTGGGTTTCCAGGTTGAACATATATAGCGGATAGCTCTGGTGGCTGGTAATAGCCAGAGTTTTGTTGTCGGGGTGGAGGGCAAGCCAAACCAGCAGGTTTTTTACATCGCCCACCTGTATTTTCTCAAATTCATAATTGGTTCCCTGGGAAAAACTTCTGGGTATCAAAATGAAGACCAGGCTGATAACCATCAGAAATAATCGAACGCCTGGTAAAAACTTTTCCGGCTTCATCATAAAAAAAGTTGTTAAATATTTAATTGGTTTGGAATCAAGCGTTTATGAATGATTCTGTTTGGCTTAAATGCAATCTGAATACAAAAATATAAAAAAGAAATCTGAAATGCCTGTTAATGATTTCACACATAGGTTTTTAACAAACCTTTAACAAAAATCAAATTTCTGATATTTTTCAGCCTTTGTAATGATCACAGGATCAGTGGGATAAAAAATATTTTTAAAATATTTCCAATCGACCGGGTATTTTTTGGCCAAAAACCGGATTAATAGATGGTTGGGTTTATGGGAGTTTTTTTCCATGAGTGGCTGCAGGGCGTGAAGAACCTGGCAAGTTTGCCCTGCGGCCTTCCTTTATTCTTTTCTTTTCTTTCACGAAGTTACACGAAGTTATACCGTTAATTTCCTAATCTTAGTACATGACAAAAATTAATAACAACTTGAATATCAATAATATATGTTAATAACTTGGTGATAACTTATGTGAATTATATGATATAAAAACCCTGATATTCAGTATCTTAGATGAAATACCGGCAAGTATGACTCCAAGATGCATAAACACCAGGGCTGAAAGTAAAAATAGCATTTTATTCGCAACATTATCATCAATTTTTGGGGACAAAA
>Ga0209717_1000279_pt1 | contig 64408 bp, 42 predicted proteins | sample AD_UKC048_MetaG_FD_184418 | JGI IMG/M metagenome (GOLD analysis project Ga0209717, IMG submission 184418) | Active sludge microbial communities of municipal wastewater-treating anaerobic digesters from USA - AD_UKC048_MetaG (SPAdes) (version 2) | ecosystem: Engineered > Bioreactor > Anaerobic >...
CATCCACAAGCCGAAGGAATATACTGCCGCGATGAAAAAGACTTTATTGAGGGATATTGAGTATGCATATATTTTTCCAAGTTCCGTTCTGGCATAATTCATTTTCATATAGATGTTCTGAACCGGTTTTATGAAAGTATCGCCAAGATAGTAAAGTGCTGACAGGACAAAAAGAGCTTCGGCAGTATTGAAAAAGAAGAAAAGTGCCATCGGAAGACGGGTAAACATTGCGGCAACTGTGATAATTGTCTTTATTTTTCCGGGATATTTTGTGAGAATGTGCGAAAAATAAATACTCAGAAGATTGGTGACTGAGCCGAGCATGGTAAACATTGTTATAAGAAGGATCGATGCTTTAAGTTCTCTTCGCATAATGACTTCAGCCATTATGAGCATTCCGTAGACTGTTCCTTCAAGGGAAGAATGGAACATTTGTATGGCAAGTGTCTTTGATCTGGTTGTTAAATTGTTCATTTTATTAGATTATTTCAAGGCCTGGCTTTTGAATCGCGCCGTTTTAGTATCTCTCTTTCAACGGTGAAAATTGCATCGGGAACAGCTTTTTTATTTGCAAGGTTTTTTATCCAGAGCGGAAGACTCCCTGCCGGATCGGTATAGATGTAATAATCAACCCTAATCTCATCGGGTTTTACCTGCGTGAATTTCCAGTAACCCTGATTTATTACAACTCTGACTTTCTTTTCGTTGACCGGGTATTTCGGATCTTCAAACGGCTCCCATGTCACAGAAATGGAACCGTCGCTGTTTTTCACTTCACATGATTTCACCAGATAATCCCTGTCTGAAGCCATAGGTGCGTCGATTACATTGTATGACCAGTCACACTCAGCAGTTTTTTTCATCTGATCGGCAAATTTGATGTATTTGAAGATCTCGGGATGATTTTTCCTGTCAAAAATGACCTCGACAGCTTCCTTGACAGTTCCGGTGATGGTTGCGACAGCTTTGACCTCTTTAATGCCGGCATCTCCCATTTCGCGGTTGTAAAGTTTAATGTTCTTTGAATCATCGACAAGAACCCACTCGGGGGAATTTTGAGCAAAAACAGGAACTAAGTTCAAAAACAGTAAAAATAGAATCACAATTTTCATATCAACCTCCAAAAAAGCGTTCCGATTCTACAGTTATTTCAACAAAATGTCAAAACGAAAACAGTTTTTTAATTTTTTGGTTGACAAAACGACTTGAAATAATTATATTTCCGCCTGTCCGAGGTGGCGAGGTAGCTCAGGTGGCTAGAGCAGCGGACTCATATCCCGCAGGTCGAGTGTTCAAGTCACTCTCTCGCTACCACCTTTTTTCAAGTTCATAGAAATTTAATTTACCTTGACTGAAATTATTCGCCAAAGTAATATATGTAGTTTTTATTGTTTATTTATGGAGTGTGATCATGAAAAGATTTTTTGTTATTTTAACAGTTTTATTATTAGCGTTTTTTGTTGTGTCCTGCGATGACGATGGTGACAATGGCAATACCGGTGACACAGGCGACACAGGAAACACCGGCGACACAGGAAACACCGGCGACACAGGTGACACAGGTGACACAGGCGACACAGGAAACACCGGCGACACAGGCAATACCGGCGACACAGGCAATACCGGTGACACAGGCAATACCGGCGACACAGGCAATACCGGTGACACAGGCAATACCGGCGACACAGGCAATACCGGCGACACAGGCAACACTGGTGACACAGGCAATACCGGCGACACAGGCAATACCGGCGACACAGGCAATACCGGCGACACAGGAAACACCGGTGACACAGGCAACACCGGCTCGATCATTGCAAACTATGATTTCAGCCAGTGGGCAGGAACTCCTGAACTCCCCGTTGCGTGGAATGCCGGGGATTATGAAACACCTGTAATAACACTTGCAAAATTTGACAGGGGTTCAGGCAATTTCGCCCTTCAGATTTCTCACGCATCCCACGACAAAAATATTTACGCTGTTACGACAGAGCCATTCAATGCTGTTGATGCTCTTCCAACAAAAATTAAATTTGAACTTGCAACAGATCAGACATCAAAAATGTCTATCAACATTAACTGTCCAAATGGCACTGCTCCGGCTGATCAGGTGAGAACATTCTATATCTTTGATTCAGCAAATAAAAAGTTCATAAACAATGATCAGAACCAGTATAATGTCATTGATTTTGGTGACACCGATTTTCATCAGACAGAAATTGTTGTCGGTTCTGAGGTAACTGCTGCAATGTGGAATTCAGCAAAACAATGCCTTCTTGAGTTCAAATCAGGGAAAAATGTTGATTTCAACATCAAGATCGACAATGTGATCGTCGAATAATCGGAATTTATAAAGATCTTATTTTTTCATCATTGCAAGCATATCGGCGACTTTATCGTTTATGTCGATATCTCCGTCGTAGAACTGTGAGAGAATAGCCATTTTGTGTTTTGTCTTGATCTCCTGGAATATTGAGTCAGTGATGGTGCCGTGCATACAGCCGAAAGGTGCGATATTGACAACCATTGAGGCACCTTCTTTTGCAAACATGACGGTTCTGCCGACGGTGAGTATCGCTTCACCGGAAAATTCGGGGGGAAGATATTTCATTCCTTCTGTGACAACATCTTCAACGGGCGGTTCGTGGCGGTCATGGAGAACTTCGTGTGATGATTTGTAGTATGCACTTTCTGTTCTGAAAAGATATATGTTCTTTATAAGTGATTCTCCTGCTTCAAAAAGAGAGAACGACTTCTGTTTAGCCATATAGTTCTGAAGCCATGCAGTGTAAAGGATCCATTCGTGCATCGGTGAAAGCCATGCCTCTCCGCCATTCTTTTCAATCACTTCAATGATATTACCATTTGCATAATCATTGCACCTTGCGTAGATCTCGCCGACGATTCCGACAAGCGGTTTCCGGCCTTCAAATTTGGGGATGTCTTTAAATTTCTTAGTTATTTCCTTGATCACAGGCTTAGGATCATCTTTTTTCTCTAATGTTTTTTCAAGAAGCTTTACCGATTCAGCAAAAAGGGTGTCGGTGTCTCCTTTTGTTTTTTCATAAGGTCTTGTCTTTGTTAAAAGTTTCATCATGATGTCGCTTGACATCATCGCATGCATCAAATATCTTCTCAGCGGTTCTTCAAGTCCCTGATACGAATTGATTGAAGAAGGGCTCATAAGGTCAATATTTGTTATTCCGGCATTGTGAAAAGCGATCCGTTCAAGAAGATTATACTGTCCGAATCTGCATGGACCTTCGGAAGTCGGCATGAAAAGAATGTGTTTTCTTGATGGATCAAGTTGTGCCTGATTGAGAATCGCCCCCAGAGTCAAGGTCATCGGAAGACATTCAGCCCCTCTGGTGTATCGTTTTCCAAGGTTGAATTCATTTCTCGTTTCCGGTGGAAGCGGTTCAGAGTCATATCCGTAGCCCCTGAATGCCGCAGCAAAAAGGGGAGTTCCGACCCTGTGCATCGGAGGAGTCCATACTTTGCCTTTGTCAAGAGGTCTGTCGGCGAGAAATTCGTCAGGCATCGGTTTTTCAGCACTTTTTTCCTTATTTTTGAGATATCCTTTAACAACATCGATATATGCTTCTATCCTTGTTCTGTATCCGCCATCTGAATCGTGTTCGTCAAGCTCAAGGATAAGCATCGGACGACCTTTCATCTCCTCTTCGGCATAAGAGAGGATAAAACTGTCAGGACCGCAACTGAAATTTGTCAGATATATCGGGAACAGCATCTCGTTCGACGCTGCCATTTTCAATGCCGCTATTATTTTCTGACCGTAATTCCAGAATAAATTCCAGTAGTTAGTTTTGTCAAAGCCAGATGTGTCAAGCTCAAGCATATCCATTGGAACGACAGCATATCCCATTGATGCCACAGTTTCAGGAATTCCGAGATTTATTCCCTTATCATATAGGTTGTAAGGTCTTCCTACAAGAAGGAACACCGGTTTTTTCGCAGCAGTCATTTCTGCAAGATAGTTTTCCCCCTTTTCTGTCTGCTCATGTTCTTTAATTATAAAGTGTGAATAAGCGGCTCCGAATGCTTTAACAACTTCTTTTTTTGTAACAGGAAAGAGCTTTTTCAGTTTGTTGAAGATATATTCGCTGTTTTTTTCAACACTTAAGCGCAGATCTATTACGGGGTCCAGTATGTATGAAGAAGCATCGATGCCGTTTTTTTCAAGAGAGCTGATGATCACAGAAGGAGCGCTTTCAACATAGGGGCAGAAGAAACTTATAGCAGTTTTCACACTTTGTTCAGCCGCGATCATGGATGGAAAGAAAATGGGAATTTTTCTTTCTATCAATTCAGCCGCATGTCCGATGGATGCTTTCATCGGGAAACAGAAATCAGAGCTTGAATATTTAGATCCGGCGGCTTTTATTCTTGCGGAAGTGACTGTTGACGAAATTTCAATTTTTATGTTGAGTTTCTCAAACATTTTCAGCCACAATGGGTAGTAGGTGTGCATAGAAAGAGCCATCGGAATACCGATCCTGCCGATCGCATTATCAATATTCGAGCTTTTATAAAATTCTCTGTTCCGTTCCCTGATCATACGGAATTCATCGATCTCTTTTCTCTTGTCAAGTCCGGGTTCCCTGCCGCACATGTAGCCCCAGGAAAACTCATCTGCACCGTTTCTTTTTATAAAATTTATTCTGCACAGATTGTTGCAGAGTTTACAAATTTCTGTTCGCGAAGTCACTTCCATATCCACTGAATCGGGACCTATAAATCGTGACGGGGAAATCGTGAGTGGTGAGTCGTGAGTGGTGAGCGGTGTAGGGGCGTGATTTATCGCGCCCTGTGTCACCTCGTCGTATGCGATGAGTGCGGCTCCGATACAGCCCATGACATGGCAGAAAGGGGAGACGACCACTTCAACATCGAGAAGATTTTCAAATGCCGCGACAAGTCCTTTATTTCTTGCAGTTGCCCCCTGAAAAAATATCTTGTCCCGGCTGATCTTTCTGTTTCCCACAACACGGTTGAGATAGTTCTTTGTGACGGAATACAGCACTGATGCAAGAACCTCTTCTTTCATATATCCCTGCTTTAAAAGAGACCGGATGTCCTGCTCCATGAAAACGGTACATCTGTCGCTTGTAACAGGCGGAGCTATATTTTCGGTGACAGTGCCGGCGTTCTGAACAGGAATATCGAGCTTTCTTGACTGTTCTTCAACAAAAGAACCGGTTCCTGCCGCACAGACATAGTTCATGTTCACATCATTTACGAAACCGTTTTTCATCCTGATATATTTTGCATCCTGACCCCCGATCTCGAAAATCGTTTCAACTTCAGGAAAAAATGATGCGGCACCTCTGCCGTGTGCTGTTATCTCATTCACTATTGCATCAGCTCCGAATATCTCTCCGACAAGTTTTCTCCCTGAGCCGGTGGTTCCGAATGAAACAATTTTTGTTTCAATAGGATTTATTAATGAGAACAATGCCTTAAATATCTTTTTTGAGGCATTTACAGGGTCTCCCTCTGTTTTTCTGTATATATCAAGAAGGGGAGTTCCGTTTGTTGAAAGCATAGCTATTTTTGTGCTTGTCGAGCCGATGTCCATCCCTATAATAACATCACTTATCTTTGAAATATCGGAATGTATTCTGATCTCGTTCTTTAAAACATCGACAGAAGGGTCTATAAAATCAGGATACTTGCTTTTTCTGAGTTTAAGCGGCGGCATTAATTCATCTTTCACAGGGGGGATGAAACTGTCAAGGTCGATTTTTGTGGAGGGTGTGACCGCTCCTTCCATTGCCCCTATTGCAGTGATTGCTTCACTGTTTTCCGGAATGACCCAGAATGCAAGTGGGAAGAGCTTTTTAAACCATCTTACAACCTCACAGTTCATGCTTACTCCGCCGATAATGGCGATCTCTCCTTTTATTTCTGCGCCTTTGAAAAGGGTGTTCGCCGCAGAAACGGCAAGCGCTTTGCACATTCCCGCCCACATTTCATCTTTTGTCCTTCCTTCCTGCTGATGGTGAATAAGATCACTTTTTGCAAAAACAGTACATCTGCTTGCAATATTCGGCGGATCGTCAATATCAAGTGAAGAGGCCTTTTCAAGATCTATTCCGAGCCGTTCTGCCTGTTCTTCAAGGAAAAGACCAGTGCCTGCCGCACAGAGCGAATTTGAGGAAATATCACTTATCGCGTTGTTTTTAATGACATATTTAGTGAGTGATGATGCACCGATGTCAATTATTGTTCCTGAGCCGCTCATAAAAGGTGAGTGTTTTTTCAGATAGTTATTTATGGCTGTAGTTTCAGGGATATATGCTTCGTTAAGCACAGAAGAGAACTCTTTTGCCGATTTTCCGGTAAATTTAACTGATGAAGAGGTGCCGGCTTCACCAAAAATCTTTTTTAGAATTGATGCCGCTTTTCCCCGGTGTCTTTTCCTGACGATAACACTGTTTCTGTTTTGAGAGAAAACAGTAATAAAAGTAGTACCAATATCAATTCCGAGACGATCATTCATAATTTTCCACCCCATATAGAGAACAATTACGGAAACAGGAGGTTTTATTAGATAGAGAGAAAGATTTCAAGAAAAAACTTTCAATTAGGTCTTGACAGTCCGAATTACTGCTTATATTAGAAACTGTACTTTAAGTTCATTTAAAGATGGAGGTTGTCATGTTAGATATTTTAAGAGTTTTCGCTTTTGTTTCTGTGTTCGTTCTTTCCGGATTTATAATGATAGTGGGGGAGAGTGTTGCAGATTCAAGCAATCAGGTCGAAGCTTACTATGAATTTGAAGAGGATCTTGTTGTTTCGGTCCCTGTAGTTGAAATGCCTGAAATATTATTCGCAGAAGCGGAAATTGCCGTTCCAATGAGCTATGTGGAAATGGCCGATCTTGAAATCAATGTCATTGATGAAAGGCTCGCTCAGAACTGCTCAGTCGAATGGAACGGTTCAATACAAAATGAGGCCGCCTGCTGCGTTTAGCGGCGGCTTCATTCTTCTTTAAAGCTCACAAACAGATCCATAGACTTTATCTGCGTGTCCTGCCACTTTGACTTTTTCAAAAATGTCGGCGATACGACCGTTTTTATCAATGACGATCGTTGTTCTCACAACTCCCATCGATTCTCTTCCGCACATTTTCTTTAACTGCCAGACACCGTATTTCTGAAGAACATCTTTTTCCGTGTCGCTTAAGAGAAGAACTTTAAGTCCATGTTTTTCTTCAAACTTTTTATGTGAAGTCACAGAGTCGGGGCTTATCCCGATTATCACGGCATTTTTCTTTCTGAACTTGTCTGATAAAGCTGAAAAATCCAATGCTTCCGTTGTGCAGCCGGAAGTGTTATCTTTCGGATAAAAATAAAGAACCACATTGTTTCCCAGAAAATCAGAAAGCTTTATCTCTGTTCCGTTTGAATCCTGCAACCTGAACTCCGGTGCCTTGTCTCCTTTTTTCAACATCTTTTTCTCCTTCAAAAATCAGTAAAACAACAAAGTATAGCAGAAATCCGTCAGATTAAAATATATTGTGTCTCCTTGAAAAAAAGTGAATTAAAGATAAACTGCTAAAAACTTTCCGGAAGGTGCCGTGAAAAGATTAACAGGTTTAACATTTTCAATAATAATTTTCTTAACCTATTTTGTAATAGCTACAAAAGGGCGGATATATACCATTTTTACGATGTTTTTCCCTGAATTTCATATAATTCTCCTTATATCGGTGCTTTTTTTCGGAATCATTTATGCATTCTTCCCGAAAACTGAAGTCAAAGATGACAACCGGCTCGTCAAGTCGCTGTTTTTTATAATTCCTTTTTCTGTCTTTGCATTTTCCCTGTTTATAAACCTTTTTTTTATTATCGCACCTGTGCCTGATGACGGAATCCACTATGTCTGGCTTTCGAAACTTATCTTAAACGGGAAACTATACCTTGAAACCCCCGATTTCTATGAACATTACTACTCTAACTTTCTTTTTAATCATAACGGGAACTATGTGTCGATCTTTCTTCCGGGTTTCAGTTTTTTCATGACTCCGTTCACATTTTTCGGGATTGAATTCTGCTTTAATCCCGTAATTGCAGGGATAAACACATATCTTGCAGGAATTCATGCAGTAAAATTAAAAGACAGATCTGCCGGAATAGTTGTAATGCTCATGTTCGGATTTTCATCAGTCCATCTTCTTCATGGAGGATTTTATTTCCCTCATCATTTCGGGTTGATGCTTGTTCTGATCGCAGTATATCTGATCGTCCACAGAGCTGAAAAAAGAAGTTCTTTCATAATTGCAGGAGCACTTCTTTCAATAATGCTTTTCATAAAGCCGCAGAATGCGCTTTACACTTATTTTGCCGGTGCCGTCTATATAATTTTTAAAGAGAGATCAGTCAAGAACGCTGTTCTTTTCACATTTCCGTTTCTTGTCACCGGTTCAGCGTTGATGCTTTATAATTACCATCTGACAGGGAATCCTTTCGTTTTTGCTCAGGATGTTTATTTCAACGCCCTTGACTTAAGAGAATTCTGTCATCGTCCCGGATTTGGCAAAGGGTGTGCCGGCAATCACGGTGAAACACTTCCGCCCGAAGGTGTGACTTTTGTGTATGCGACAGGAATAACATTTCTGCGACTTAACAACTTTCTTCATCGAATTACTGCACATCCGGCAATTCTGCTTTTCATTATTCCTGTTATATTTAAAAAACCTTATAAATATTTTCTCTATTATTTCATGCCATTATGTGCAATTTTTGCATATTTTACTTTTTATATTGAGGGAAATTTCGTAGGCCCCAGATATCTTCTTGAATCCGGTGCTCTTTTTGTTATTGCGGCAGGTTGCGGATTTTCAGAGATATACTGCTTTTTCAGGAACAGAAAAGGGATCAGGAATCAGTTTTCGGCTGGCTCATTTGCAGGAATATTTGCTTCGACACTTATATTCTTCGCATTTTTTGTAATGCCGCAGATGCTTGTAAAAACGGATACTCCAGACAATTTAAAAAAAGTGAAGACACTTATAGAAAAAGAAGAGATCGAAAATTCAATAATTCTTCTCCCTCACAGTTTCGGTTTCCATTTTCATTCAATCTTAAGCGTTCAGGACAACCCGCCTCACGATAAATACGGAAATCTTATCATTTATTCTCTTGGCGAGCTCCTGGACAGTAACATTCAGAAATTCTACAAGGACTCAAAATATGATAAAATTGTTAAAGTGAATAAAAATGCTAATAATTTCAGTATAATGGAAATCCCATTCCTTGAAGATGACGGGAAATATCACGCTGAATTTGAAATGAAATTCATCCCTTTAAAAGGAAAACCGAAATTTATTCTTGGATTCTATCATATACACCAAGCTCAGACATTTGAATTCAACCCGACGCCTGATGTAGAATTCAGTTACGGCGCTCAGGGTGTTCTTTTTGACAGTCAGGAAGAATTTTATGAGTTTGAACACAGTGTTAAAACCAGTGGAAATTACAAAATTGACATCGTTGTTGTCGAAACCGGCTGTACTGTTAAGTTTTCAGTTCTTGTGAACGGGTTGCAAAAAACAGAGTTCATCCCCGAAAAAGGAGAGATATCTTTAAAAAAAATAACTTTCACATCACAACTCAATGCAGGTAAAAATACCGTTAGGATAATTCCTCACAATGAAGGATGTCTTATCCTTGATTATATGGATGTTTCTAGATCTCCTTAAAACGGCCATATCGAATTGACAAAGATGCCATTTTGTGGTACTATGTTTGAAGTGATCTTTTTATGGAGGTGCTTTAACTATCTGAAAAGTCTCAAAAATTTGTTTTTTAATTGAGTCTCGATCTTCTGATTTTCTGAAGCATTCATTATTGTTTGGAGGCAAAAAGAATGAAAGTTATTACTATTAAGAACGAAACTGATTTTCCAGGTCAGTTCGGAAGAAGTCAACTTGTTGATTTTATGCATGAATCTCTTGATGAGTTCAGAGATTCCAAAAAGGATATAAATAATGCGTTGGATTATGCATTTTCAACTGATCCCGGGAAGGGCGGCTTTGTCCTTTTGGGAATTGATAACGGTAACATAGTCAGCGGTCTTGTAATGAATAAAACAGGACATGTCGGATATATACCTGAAAATATTCTGGTTTATGTCGCAACAAAAGCAAGTGAAAGGGGAAAGGGGCTCGGCAGGAAAATTATTACAAAAGCGATTGAAACAGCGGGGACCGACATCGCTCTTCATGTTGAATATGATAATCCTGCAAAAAAACTATATGAACGGCTTGGGTTTACATCAAAATATGCAGAAATGAGGTATAAAAAATAAACGATGTCAAAAATTATTGTCAACATTCCAAAAATAATTGAGAATATAAATGAAATCAGCCAGTTGATGAAAAAGAATAAAAAGGAATGGACAATTGTCTGTAAAGTGCTTGCCGGAAACAGAGAGATCCTTAGAAACATCCTTCATTCAAAAGTGATCAAAAAAGTTCATTCTGTCGCTGATTCAAGACTTTCAGGATTAAAGATAATGAAAGAGATCAATCCTGAAATCAGAACCATGCTCATAAAACCGCCATCAAAATATCAGATACCGAGTGTTGTAAGGTTTGCCGATATTTCTCTAAATACATCAATAAAAACAATTCATTCATTAAATAGGGAAGCGGAAAAGATAGGTGTCGTTCACAAAGTTATAATAATGATCGAGCTAGGTGAATTAAGAGAAGGAATTCTCAAAGAAAATACGGTTAAGTTCTATTCAAGCGTCTTTGATCTTAAAAACATTGAAATAATCGGCATCGGAACAAATCTCGGTTGTATGTACGGAGTCGAACCCGATCATGATAAGCTTCTTCAGCTCACGCTGTTTAGGAAAATTATTGAACTGAAATTCGGAAGGGATCTGCCGGTGATATCAGGCGGAAGCTCCATCACACTTCCTCTGCTTGAACTGGGCGCAATTCCGGAAGGCATGAATCATTTCAGGATCGGAGAAGCGGCGTTTATTGGAACAACACCTTATAATAACAAGAGATTCCACAACCTGAACGAGGACGGGTTCAGATTGTCAGCCAACATAATAGAGATAGAAAAAAAACCTTTGTTCCCGGACGGCAGGATTGGAAACGGAAATGTGGGGCATGCTGATATGGGTCTGTTCAAAGAAAATTCAAAAGAGAATGACCATTTTAAAGCAATAGTTGATTTCGGAGCTTTGGATGTAAGCCCCGAAACTGACTTAACACCGCTTGATGAAAAAGTGAGATTTATCGGTACCACTTCTGATATGACAGTTTTTGACATAGGAAAGAACAAAGTCGGGCTCAAAGTCGGAGATACTATCAAATTTAAACCAAATTATATGGGGGTCGCACGATTAATGCTCTCAAAATATGTTAAAAAGGAGCCGGTAGATAATATTAACCATTAAGGAGGCAGCTATGAAGCTATTTTTATTAACAAATTTAATTGTTCTTCTTCTTTTTTCCTGTTCAACGGCACAGAAAAAAGAGAGTGCCGGGCAGGGTGGGGGCGATCGTCACGAATTGTCAAACTATTATGATGAAGGTGATAATGATAAGATGGCGGAGTCCTATTCAGAAAAAAGAGACCATCTGAGTTCTCTTGTCAAAGAGTGCAGGGAAGGGGACGGAGACTCCTGTTACAGGGCGGGATCTATCTATTTTCAGGGAAGAGAAAACGAAAAAAGTTACAAAAAAGCGGGAAAATACTTCTTTGAAGCATGTAAGCTTGATCATGCAAGGGGATGCTATGTTCTCGGAATGATGTTTAATAATGCTGTCGGAACAAAGAGAAATTGCAAAAAGGCGGATGATTTTTTTATGCGCGGATGCGAGCTTGATGACGAAAATGCGTGTGTATATCTGTGGGAATGTGATGAATCAAAGGAAAAAGGTCGTTTTTATTTCAGCGAAGATGAAAAAGATGAGGATTATGACCGCTCTGACAGCTATGATGAATTCACTGAATATAGTGACTGGTAGTTAATTTTCTGAAGTATTGCCTGCAACTTTTTCAGGAACCAGTATCTTCATGAAATATTTGCCGAAAAGAATGAGTGTGACAGGCGTCAACAATGCCATTCCTCCTATCCAGACCCAGACCATTGTGTAGTTGTCTGCCGGTGGAAGGGGATGTCCATCCTGAAAAGGGGTGTATATCTTCACAAGAAGTCCCGACATCGGACCGACAAAGAATTTCGCGGCAAACCAGGGAAGGATGGAAAGTGCGATGTAAGTTCCTTCTTTTCCCTTGGGTGCGATCTCTGCCGTAAACTGCATAAGCCGTGGTGACCAGATTGCTTCACCGATCGTGAAAATAAGTATGAAAAATATAAGAGGCCAGTATTCGGGAGTCGGCGGATTTACCGAGAGAGCTTGAGCAGAATCTGCAAGTCCCAGCCATTTAACGAATATCATCTCACCGAGCACAGTGTCAGTAAGAGAAACAAAAAATCTCGAAGGGATAACGGCAATGAAGCACGAAAGCGAAGAAACGATCGAACCGATGATGAGCATTTTATATGATGCCGTTTTCTTGGTTAAGTATGCAACGACAGGAACAGTGAAAATTATGAGGAATGAATTTAATACGCCGTAAATATTGCCAATTTTAGCACCTTCGCCAAGAATGCTGATCCCGTATTTGGGGAATGTGTATGAAAAATGGAAAAATACGAACCTTACAAAAAGTGTCAGTGCGAGCATTCCGATATAAACCCAGAACATTTTTTCAGCGACAACTTTAGATATCATATTCCAGACATCAATTGCAGAATTTCTTACAGCTTTAAATCCGCTGCCGAGCTCTTTTTTAGCAACTTCTGTCAGTTTTCCGTCGTCATTCAGTTCAATATTGCCCCGGATAAAGAATGCAACAATCATGCTTACAATTGTAAAAAGAAATCCGATGACAAAGAACATCTGATATGTGGAAAAATGGAGCCCGAGAATATCAATACCGGCATTTTCATTGATAATTTTCCCGGCAGAGTCACGCAGAGAGAACACATCCCTTACACCATCGAACATCAATCCGCCCAGAGCATACCCGAGATTCATCAGAACATAGAAAAGCCCGAAACCCATAGCCACGGTATCTTTGGTCGTGAACCGTTTTATGGCAACGGATATGAGTGGACCAACTATCGCAAAACCTATTGCCATCGGAATGAACCCGAGCACAAAAATGATATACGGGTCTGTAATGAAAGACATGAAAAACCGGGATATCAAAAGAAAAATGATGCTTATCATCAGAGTTTTTCTAATGCCGATCGTATCAACGACCGCTCCAGTAATCATTCCGATTATTGAAAGAAGGATCGACCAGAGCATAATGTAGTTGCCTGCCGCAAGATCTCCGACACCGCAATCTGCCGTAAGCCACAGTGTCACAGCAATGTTCATCGCCATATAGGCAGTGTATTCGATGATGTTGTATATGAACATAAGCCACATATCACGCGGACTTTGTCTCAACCCTTTCGCATAGCTCCAGATAATTGCAAGAAATGCGATTGTCATTCCTGCAAAAATGGAATAAGTAATAAAATCAGCCAACTGCATCAAGACACCTCAGGTATTTATGTTAAAAAAATATTCAATCAGAAAATCGTGTCAGCCACAGTTCTTGCAATGGCTTTTATGTTGGCGGAAACAGTTGCAACCTTTTTGGACAGCATGTTATATATTATTACTGAAGGGATTGCGATGACAATTCCCGCAACAGTTGTAATAAGGGCATTGCTTATTCCCGCCATGGCGACTTTGGCATCCGGTCTTGCCGCAAGTGCAAGATCTGAAAATGACTGCATTAGACCCAGAACTGTTCCAAGAAGTCCAAGAAAAGGGGCATTTGACCCGACAGTGGCAAAATAGAGAAGGAATTTCTCCCAGTTCTTTTTTTCCATGTCAATTTCAGTGGTTACAGTTGAAAGAAGTTTTTCTCCACTGTTCACTTTAGTATTTGAAAGGGCTTTCATAACTATTTCTGACTCTGTGAATTTGTCAGATCTTAAAACAGTTTCAATATCCTGTCTTCCCGGTGAACTGTTCAGCCGTTTTAAAAGAAGAGGCATATCGCTGTTAAAGTGTTTTCTGAAAAACAGCTTTCTTTCAACATAAAAAGCAACAACAAAGAAACTTGCCACAAAAAGGAGAACAAGGATCAGCTTTGAACCCAGATCGGCGAAAAATGCAACTTGAGAACTTATCATGGCTATTTAACCAGCTTACCGACAACGGGCTTATCTTTGAGAACTTTTGCACCGTGCCACACCTTGTCAAGAACATCGGTATAGTCGTTCCCTGCTTTCTTGCCGTCTTTATGTTCTCCGTTCTTCCATGATTTAACATCGGTGAAATCATAGACAACGCCTTTGTATGCCACATACGCTCTTCTTCCTTCCTTACCGTCAAATTTTGCAAGCTCGGCAACAGTGAAAGATTTGTCAGGAACCGCCCTTGTCTCCTTGTACGGGGTTGAAGCACATGCAATGAAAATTACTGCCACCACGATGAACGCAAAAACTGAACCTGCAATGATCTTCTTTTTCATGATAACCCTCCAAAAAGATTGAAAAAACTGGAGCTTCCGAGCGGAATCGAACCGCTGACCTACTGATTACGAATCAGTTGCTCTACCGACTGAGCCACGGAAGCACCATCGCGGAATTATAGAAATTCGGCGTGAGTTGTCAAAGTTATCAATAAATAAAATGGCAGTGTTCCCAGTTTAGCAAAAATCTTCTTTAAAAACCATTACTAATACAGAAATCCAAAGAGCCACAGCGGAATTTTGTTTTTAAAGCCGGAATTAATTTCATCAAGGGCGTAAATGCTTTTTTTTAGATTATCTAACTGTCCGGTTTTCTTGCTTTTTCCGCCGATTTCAACAATAAGGTCACCATCAATTTCAAAATCTCCTTTTTTCGGGATTCTCAGTTTATGAACCGGTGAAACTGCCTGCGAAAAGAAAGTTTCCCTTATGTTTCCGATGTTTTTTGAATTGTCAGGCGATATTGCATACATTTGAGCAGTATTATTGAGATATATCTTTTCAGGTTTTCTCAGTGAATCCATTTCATTTCCCGACTTCTGATACTGTGAGATAATTCCTGCATCTTCAATGTATGAAAGATATGTTTTCAGCGTTCTGTGATCTGAAACTCCGCAAATTTCCTTTAAAGAGTTCAAATCAGGCGTATATGGAACAAGTGAAGCGACAACAGCAAGCAGTTTCTTTATTTTTCTGACAGTTTCTCCATTTATGAAACTATATACCGATGTCAGATCCGATTCAATCGAGGTGTGTATGTTCTGTTCCAGCATAATGTGCATCAGATTTTCTTCTTTAAACTGTAAAAAATAAGGGTAGAATCCGATCCGCAGATATTCATAAAAACTCGGCAGAATGCGGATATTCTTATTTTTAAGGGTTTCGTTGATAAAAAAGGAGAGCTTTTCATGATCTTTTAATATTTCATCAACTGTGACAGTGTTAAGATCAACATTTTCCCTGATAGTAAGAAATTCTCTAAAAGAAAGCCCGTCAATTTTATAAACGATCGCCCGTCGCGAAAGATCGTGTGTTCCTTTATGAATTTCAAGAGCGCTGCTTCCCGAGGCAATTATTTTAAGATCAGGAAATGAATCATAAATACTTTTTAGCTCCATAGACCACTCTTTGTATTTATGTATTTCATCAAAGCAGATAAATTCTCCGCCAAGTTTATAAAATTCTTCGGCAATAGTATAGAGATGACTTCCCGCAACAAGAAAATGATCTGACGGAACATAGAGAATTTTATTTGAAAACAGATCCCCCTTGGAATATTCAGCCAGAATCTGTATCATGGCTGTTGATTTTCCGACCCCTCTTTGACCTGAAATAATGTTAAATCTGTGCGAGAAGTCATTTTTTTCAAGAAAATATCTCCTAAAATCCTTGTTCCCGGCAGCAATAAACTGTCTGCTCAGTTCAAAAAACCTTTCCATCATAACCTCCAAATTAGGATTGGATTACCATCACACACAGTCAATTATGGTATTCCATTACAATAATTCAAGTAAAAAATTAGTATTGGATTACTATTTTGATTGTTTTTTTTGTGAAATCGTTTGAAAATCAATTACAATTTATACTCGACTCTGATATCTATGGGGATGTCGGTGAGTTTGGCGAGTGCGTCAAGGATGTCGCTTCCGGGGACGGCGAACCGTTTGAGGAATGCTGCTGCTTCTTCGGGTGTGGCATTGGCTTCAATGCGGCAGAGTTCGTTAAGGAGTGTTTCGGTGACTTCAACGAGTCGTGTTGAGTCGGTTTCAAAATCGCCGTTTTCAAGGACTTTGATGATGCCGTTTTCCTTGAAGAAGTTGAATTCAAGGACATTTGCGGCTCCGTGTGCTTCGTGTACTCCGAATCTCATTGATCTGAAGAGTCCTGCAAAAAAGCTGTTTAAGATCTTTTCCTTGCCGAATTCGGGGATTCCGTATTTTCCGCCGAGTTTAAGAAGTATGTAAAGTCCGCCGATGTCGGCTTTTGCTTCTTCTATTCCGGTATAGTTCTTGCCGATAGCTTTTGAAACAGGTGTGCCGTCAGCACGATATGCAGGTCCAAGACCGTGACTTACTTCATGCATGAGGACAAAATAGAAGTAGGGGTCAAACTCTGCAACAATTTTGCCGTGAGATATTTTGTCAGCGATCTTCATTGTCGCATTGTTGAACTTTGCCTGCATCATGTTGTAGATCATAATCTGTTTCCAGCCCACATTTCCTCTTACCCGCGCATCGTTAGGGAGATTGAACGCACTTGCCATGATCCCCTGAGCCGCTTCACCGCTTGAATAGATCTGGTGAACAACTATCATCGGAGCGATCTTGCCGACAGCCGCTTTTGAACCCTCTGGAACCGGAAATATTGCCGCAAGATTTGCCAGATTGTTCTCAATTTCCTTTAAACGATTCCCTTTTTCGTGGTCAACGACCATGAGAAATGCTTCATAAGTTGCTTTAAGTCCAAGAAATCCGTCTGCATATACTTCAAAAGGACCAAACACCGGATCGATCGGAACATCTTTCATTTTTACCCACAAGGCCTCGGAATCACGATAGTTTCCAGTCACCATTCCTTCAGCTCTTGAGATGAGATACTCTTTCAGGAGTTCGTTTTCCACACAATCTGCCGCAGCTTCAAGGTGTTCAAAGATCTCACCAAGTTCTTCAGCATAATAGACATGATAGGGGACTGCTTTGAGTTTGCCTTCTTCACGAACTATGACGGTATATGTGTCAGTCATAAGCTCCTTTTCTTCCGCACTCATTTCTGCAAGGGTTTTCTCCCATTCTTCTTTAGTAATATCGGCAGGATACATTGCGCATGTCGCAGGCCTGTCGCTGAATTCGGGATATACCGACTTAAAATCGGCAAGCTGATCCCACGGCCCTTTGAAAAGCTTGAAAAACTCCTTCTTTTCCTCATCATTGCCGGCCATGACCTGATTGTAAATCTCAGGAAGTCCTTCCATCTGCTGACGCATGAAGATCGTTGTGATCAGATCGAATGCTTTTTTCAGGTGGGGCAGGGCGTTTTTAATATCAGCCGGTAAAGTTGAATAGTCATAACTGATATCAACTTTCTTGAATTTACTGATCGCTTCGTTTGCTTTTGACATTTTTTCCTCCGGTTAGTTATGAGTTTTTACACAGCGGAATCCGCCGTATGTATAGTTGACATTGGGATAGACATTATATCTGTAACTTGGTCTTATAGCATTTGAGCTGAAATTGCAGGAACCTCCTTTCAGCACTTTTTCTCTCCCTGTTTCAGGACCCTGAGGATCTTTTTCCAAAGAATTGTTGTAATATCCCGGATCAAACCAGTCACTTGTCCATTCCCATGCATTTCCAGACATATCAAAAAGTCCGTACGGGCTTACACCCATGGGCTTTGAACCCACAAACATTGTTCCACCGGTTTCGCATCCTGGAATACCGCTGAGAGCATCCATCATTACGGCAGTATCGCATGTTGCCATTTCATTTCCCCATGGAAATATCTGCGTTTCAGCTTCACAGTTTTCATAGAATTCGCAACCGCCTCTTGCCGCTTTTTCCCACTGTGCCTCAGTAGGCAGCCGGGCTCCAATGAATTTACAGAATGCTTCGGCACCGTAATAGCTGATGCAATTTGCAGGATGAGCGGCACCTCTTGGAGATCCGATGTTACACCTGAAGTTGAGGATATATGTTTTGTAGTCAAGATATTCCGGATTATCCATTCTGCAAAACCCTGCTTCGATGCAGGTTTCGTACTGCGCAACAGTAATTTCATAAGTGCTTATGGAATAGGGACTTAATTCTATAATGTGTCCGGGTCTTTCACTCTCGGCACAATTATTGTCAAGCACATCGTTGCAACCCATGAAAAAAGTTCCGCCGGGTATATCCGTGAATTCTATTTTCGGCTTTGGCTTACATCTGTTCGGGAAAGGACCACAGTAATATCCATCCGGACATGTTCCGCAATCAATTCCTTTATCTGTTCCGCAAGCCATATCTGAGCAGGCGGCCTTACATTGATTATCTGTGTCGCAATACTGCATTCCTGAACATTCTCTGCATTCAAAAGTCTGGGTTATACCGTCACTGTCGACTATTTTCACTTCACCGCATTTGCTGTCTGAGCAGGGGAATTCACATCGATTTGAGCTGTTGCAGATGTCTCCGCCGAAGCATGTTCCGCAATTAAAAATATGATCAGTGCCGTCAATCTCGATCGGGATACTGCCGCATTTAACATCATTGCACATCAATGGAATACAACTGGAAATGTTCCATTCCGTACAATATTCGTTGCATACCGCTTCCCCTGTTGCAAATATGGAAGGATACAGTATTGCACATTCTTTGGTCTGACCGATCTCACAGGTTTCCATCTGTTCAAGAAATTCATTGCCGCACATATGAAAATCCTTGCATTTTGAAGAATCCCATCCATTACAGTGCCCGAAACAGGACGCAAAACCCATTGAATATTTATCAGGATCTATTTCACTGCATAGTTTAAAATTCCCGTCACAGACTTCGCCCGGCTCCACAATGGAGTTGCCGCATTCATAAACGGAAAGGCATTTAGAAAAGTCATAGCCGGAACAGTCTTCAAGACATGTTGCGATCCCTGCTCTGTATTTTTCAGGTTCAAGGAGTGAACATTTTGCTGATTTAGAATCACAAAACTCTGTTTCATCAAGAAAGCCGTTGCCGCACAAAGGGACATAACCGTCTTCATCTGAAATGACGCCTTCATTATCCGTCTGATTTGTTTTGTTGTCAGAACATCCTGATATTATTGATGAAATAAAGAGTATCAGTAAAGTGGCAACTGTCATTTTCTTATTTAAGTTCAAACCAGTAGGAATAGTTTTTAAAAGTAGTATTTACTTTGACATTGGTTATAACGACATTATATTTTACACCTGATTTTATCCCTTCGGCAAACCATCTGATATTATTGGGAACCCCATACCCGTCATTATCAAACTTCATGCCGGAGATCTTCATCGTCTTATTTGACGGGTCGGTTATGGCTATCGCAGAAGAAGCAAAACTTATCTTGTTGTTTGTCCATTTATTATTCCTGTCATAAATGAGCGTAAAAGACATCATCACATTATCGTTGTAAAGTTCTGCCGGATAGTATTCGTAAGGATAGGCAACATATTCAATTGAGCTTGAAGCGATGCTCTGTTCAGTATCGTTTATTACTTTGATCGCAGATCCCAGCACCTTGTTGTAGGTATCATCAACACGCCCGAAAGAAATATGGGCAAGCCAGGGGTCAATGAACCACCTTCTGTGACCGAGCGATTCAACATTTTCATCGGTCATGAAAGCATCTACAACGGATTCACTTGGAAAAGAGAGCGGATCTCCGCCCCATTGAATGAAAATATTGCTTTTATTGCACCCGGTATAGGCATCTGCAGAAAAACATTTCCAACTGTTATCCGGAGTGTGGCTCAACTGTTTATTGGCAGCAATAATGAGGGAGCATTCCGCAGTAACAACATCATCATCTTCTTCATACACTACAGGCGGCAGATCGTGCAGTGATCTGATGTAATTAAGCCGGTCAAGAACCAGAGTCTTTTGGTTTTCTGCAACCCGTCCCGATTCGCATGTTCCTACAGAAGGGTCTTCAGAGTAAATTCCTTCATCAGTTTCATCAGGCGTTTCATCGTTGACATCAACCGAAGGATTGTCATCAGTTTCTTCAACATCGTCTGTGACGGGATTGTCAGGATCGGTTTTTGTTCCTCCGCCGCCAGGATATGTGTCACTGTCCGGGCGTTCCATATATTCGGTCATTTCATCGTCAACATGTGCATTTGAGTCACTCAGAGCATCATCTCCGTATATTTTGTCTTTTCCGCTGTCACAGGCAGAAAATAAAAACATAAGAGCCGCAAATAAAATATAATGGAGAATTTTTTTCATATTGTACCTCTTGTTAAAAAAAACTTCATTATTATATCATCTATTGAATCAAAAGAAAAGGGGAGCGGTATTATGATATTTTATTCGCCGGCTTTCAATTCTTCAAGAAGAGCAAGAGTTTTAAGGTAATATTCACTTTTCGGACTCAGATTCCTTCTAAGATCAATAAGGATCTTCTTAGCCATGTCAGGATCTTCGGTCACCATTTTATATGCCTTGTCATACATTGCGCCGGCGGTTTTTTCGATCTCTTTCAATCCGTCAAGAGCTGATTTGCTTTCCGTATCAGCATAAAGTGCCTCAAAGAAATCTTTTCTTGCTCCTGCAATATCATCTGATTTGAGTTTTTCCATTCCTCTTGCAGAAAGGGCATCTGCTTTAGTTGCGTTAATGGATTTTGTATAACTGCTGAATTCGAAGTTGCGATCTCTTTCAACTGTAAACTCTGCTCCTGCTCCACCTGATGAAGCTTTCTTTGATGCAGTCTGAATGATGGCATCAACTTTAGATTTATATTGATTTTCAATGCTCTTTAGAGCTGCTTCATATTTTGCTTTTGCGGCAACTTCCTTCTTTTCAGCATTTTTCAGGTTTGCATCATAAGCGGCAAGTCTCTTTTTTGCCTCGTTAGCCCAGCCGCTCTGCATAGTATCAGTCTGTTTTTCAGCATTCTGAATGTTTGCTCTTAATGTGTTTTCTTCCTTGCCTCTCTGGGCTATGAGGTTTCTCATATTGTTTTCAAATTGAGCTATTTTTGCATTGACTTCTTTTCTGTCAGCCGCCATTTTCTGTTCATATTTCTGATATATTGCAAGCCGCTCCTTTTCCTGAGCCGCTTCATTTGCTTCTCTTTTCTTTTCATTTGCAATTTCAAGGTCGCTGAGTTTCTTTTCGTTGGCGATCCTTGTTTTTTCAAGCTGATCTGAAAGAGCGGCTCTCTGCTTATCTGCATTTGCCGTATTTACCGAAATCTGTTTTTCAAGTGCGGCAAGCTGTTTTCTCTTTGCATCGACAGTTTTGTCAAATTCAGTTTTTCTCGCCTTCGATTTTGATTCGCGTTCTTTGTCTCTTGCGGCACTTCTGCTGTCTATCGCCTTCATCTGCTTTTCTCTGTTTGCAGTAGCGGTTCTGATCTTTGCCTGAAGCTGTTTTTCAAATGCGGGCTTTCCTTTTTCAAGAGATTTTACTTCTTTGTCAAGAGAACTTCTTTCAGCATTCTTTTTAGTTTTATAAGCGGCGATCTCTTTTTTTATGGTCCCTTCAAGAGTTTTGAAAGAAGCATCCAGTTTAGCAACATTTTCTTTATGTGCATTAACAACCGGAGCGATCTGCTTATTTATGAATGCATCGTGTGCATCTTCGTATTTTATCAGTTCATCTGTGGCAGATTTCAGATTTTTCTTTTCATTTTTCCATTTAGGATCCTTTTCATAGTTATCAACCTTATCTTCTATTTTGAGAATACTGGATTCAAGCAGCTCGATCTTTCTTGCAAGAGCAGACTGACCTTTCTGATATTCCTGTTCGGCTTTGGATTCAGCGGATTGTCTATCGGCATCAAATTTTCTTTCGAACTCCTCTCTTTTCTTATCTGTGTTTTCCTGAACCTTCTGAAGCCGCTGATCCTGCTTATCAACATAATCGCTTATTTCGCGGTCAAGCTTATCTATTTTTTCCGCTGCGGCCTGGATTTTCTTGTCATATTCCTCAAGCTCTTTGTTCATTGCTTCTATTTCAGCAGAACTCTTTTTCTCAAGGTCTTCACGATCTTTTCTGTCTTTGGCTTCCTGTGCGGCAAGTCCTTTTTCAAACTGCTGACTTTCGCGCTGTTCGTTCTTGTCAAAATCGTTGTTGAGTTTTTCGATCTCTTTTGAAAGTTCCTGTATCTTTTTGTCAAGATCGGCATTCGCTTTTTCGATGTCCTTGAGCTTTGCCTCGTTATCTTTTTCGGCTTTTTCAATATCAGCTTTTGCCTGTTTCTGAGTCATGACGAGCTGCTTTTTCTGCTCAAGAGAAAGTCTTTTGTATTTTTTATCGAGCTCTTTTAATTCACCCTCGATATCTGTTTTGTAAACTTCCTCAGGTGAGCGGGTGTCTTCCAGTTTCTTATTCAGCGAAGATATCTCTCTTTCTATATCAGAGATCTTGTCACGATATTTTGAATCAAGATTTTCAAGGTCTGATTTCATCTTTTCGATCTTTTTCAGATGATCAGATTCCATATTCTTTTCTTTTTCACGCTGTTCTTTCTCAAATTTTTCAAAATCTCTTGTTATCCGTTCTTTCTGCTTGAGTTCTCCGCGCATCGAATCATCAAGTTTTTCGATCTCTTTGTTTTTCCAGTCTGCAACTGCTTTGATGTCCTTTTTTATATCTCTGAAAATGTTTTTTACTTTTGTGTAATCAGAGTCACTCGGCTCATTATATTTATGTTTTTTGTTTGTTTCCTTTATGAACTGAAGCTCCTTGTAACCTTTTTCACGCAGTTCAAAATCCCTGCTTTCAACGCTGTTCAATATCTTTACAGCTTCTCCGAAATCCTTGTCTTTAATAAGTTTTTTTGCATTTTGCACTGCATTGTCGATATCTTCCGCCATCCCTGCAAGAGTTTCGTCTCCCCCTTCCCTGAAAAGTTTTGCCGCACCTTTTGCATCACCGCTTTTGTAAGCTTTGAATCCTGCACGGAGACGGTTCTTCTGTTCTCTCGGAGATACTTTTTCTATTACTTCCTCTTTTTTCCCGGCACTTGCTGAAGATCCTGAATCATCTTCGTCATCTTCGCCATCAGTTTCATCAGTTTCAACAGTAAGATTTGAAGATGCATCTATCAATGCGGCTGCAATGTCGGCTGCAAGGTCTTCGGCATCTATATCCTCTTCACCCTTTACGACTGGTTTTGCAACTCTTTTGCCTGATTTTGTTGAGAAAATATAGAGCGTTACATTGAATGTTCCTTCTTTGCTCCTTACAACGGGGAAAAGTATCATGTCAACTTTGTTTATCCCTTTTGATCTGTCTGCAACACATTTCTGTTTTGTTGAGCAGGCATTGAAATCGCTTCTTTCACTTGCAGATAAAACTCTTTCTGCATCAATAAGATTGACATCTTTTACTGTTTTGTAGATGGATTTGATCTCTTTTGCGAGATTTTTCGCCATCTGGGCGGATTTCCCTTTTCCTGCTGCGGGAAGAACAGCAATCTTTGACTGAGCGGAAACAACCGAAATAGAGAGGACAACGAAGCATAAAACAAAGAATTTTCTTAACATTTTCACACCTTTCTTATTACAAACATATTAAAATGAACAGTGAAAAGATCACTACAACTGCTTTCATGAAACCACAAATTCACGACAGAGTAATAAAAAGGACCTTTTTTGTCAAAATTTTTATTGGATTTTAAAATACAGGTATTATTTAAGGGTTTTAAGTTTAAATAGTCCTTGTTCGACAGTTACGACAGATTTAGAAGGAGCCGTAACAGTTCCGTTCAGGATAGAAACAGCAAGCAGTGTTTCGATTTTCTTTTCCAGATATCTTCTCACCGGTCTTGCTCCGTATTCGGTGTCAAAGGATTCTTTTATCACTTTTTCCATTGCGGAATTGTCCAGTTCAAAGGAGATCTCACGATCTGCAAGCACTTTATTAATATCTGCTATCAGGAGTTGAGTTATCTTTTTGAGCTCATCATGTCCAAGCCCTTTGAATTCAATGATGTCGTCTATCCTGTTTAAGAATTCAGGTTTAAACTTTGATTTGACAAGATCTTTCTGAATGTTTGATGTCATGATGATGATAGTGTTTTTAAATGAAACCGTTCTTCCCTGATTGTCAGTAAGCCGTCCATCTTCAAGGATCTGAAGCAGAATATTAAACACATCATCATGGGCTTTTTCAATTTCATCAAGGAGAATTATTGAATACGGTTTTCTCCTTACAGCTTCGGTAAGTTGACCTCCTTCGTCATAACCGATATATCCCGGAGGTGCTCCTATCAGTCTGGAAACACTGTGCTTTTCCATATATTCACTCATGTCGATCCGGATCATGTTCTCAGATGTGTCAAAAAGCTGTTCGGCGGTTCTTTTGGCGAGCTCAGTTTTTCCTACACCGGTAGGTCCCAGAAAAATGAAAGAACCAAGCGGTCTGTTCGGGTTTGTAAGTCCCGCTTTTGATCTTAATATTGAGCGGGAGATACTTTCTATCGGCTCATCCTGTCCAATAATACACTCTTTTAATTTTTCCGGCAGAGAAAGGATGCGGTCCTTTTCGCTTTGAGTCATGCTGGCAACGGGAATTCCAGTCCATTTACTGACAACTTCAGCAATCTGTTTTTCGGTAAGCATTTCCGTGACCATAACATTTTCCGAGGATGTCTTTTCCTGCGCCGACTTAAGTTTATTCTGAAGGTCGGACAAAGTTCCGTATTTGAGTTCGCTTACTCTGCTCAGATTATATTCCCGTTCAGCCCTTTCTATTTCGATTTTTGTCTCTTCGATCTCTTTTTTCAGTTTTTTCACAGTTTCTACGGCTTTTTTCTCATTTTCCCAAATTTTGAACTTTTCTTCATATACTTTACTTATCTCCCGAAGTTTTTTATCAATTGCAGCAACCTGTTCATTAGTGGATCCGCTCTGTTCCCTTTTACAGCCCTCCATTTCGATCTCAAGCTGCATCTTTTTTCTTTTAAGATCATCAAGTTCAGCCGGCATGCTGTCTATTTCAGTTCTAAGCATCGAACATGCTTCATCTATAAGGTCTATTGATTTGTCGGGCTGAAATCTGTCAGAAATGTATCTTGTTGAAAGTTTTACTGCGGCAACCATTGCTCCTTCAGAAATTGTTATTCCGTGATGGATCTCAAATCTTTCTCTGAGACCTCTTAGAATTGAGATGGTCTCTTCTTCATCAGGCGGCTGGACAATGAGTGGCTGAAACCTCCGTTCAAGGGCGGCGTCCTTTTCAATATATTTTCGATATTCATCAAGCGTTGTTGCTCCGATGCAGTGCAGTTCTCCTCTTGCAAGCATCGGCTTAAGCATGTTTGCCGCATCCATGCTTCCTTCAGCTCTTCCGGCTCCGACGATGTTGTGAAGTTCGTCAATAAAAAGGATTATCTTCCCGTCTGAATCTTTTACGGCTTTGAGCACTTCCTTGAGCCGTTCTTCAAATTCTCCGCGAAATTTGGCACCTGATATCAAAGCACCCATGTCAAGCTCAAATATCTCCTTATTCTGAATGCTTACAGGCACATCTCCACGCAATATCCTTCTTGCCAGACCTTCAACTATTGCTGTTTTTCCTACACCGGGGGAGCCGATTATCACAGGATTGTTCTTCGTTCTTCTGGAAAGGATCCTCACAATTCTTCTTATTTCGCTGTCTCTTCCAATAACAGGGTCGAGTTTCCCGCTTTTTGCAAGTTCAACAAGATTCCTGCCGTATTTTTTCAACGGATCCTGGTTCCCGTTTTCGCTGTTATTCTGATAGCTGTTCATAAAAAACCTCCCTGAAAATTACCGGATAACTTAATAGTGACAGTTTTGATTATTTCAAGGGATAGGGGATTAGAACTTATATGTGTATGATACCTTTGCGCCGTTTCCTGAAACATCGAAAGTGAAGCCCTCAGCACCGGGAACAGGCCGTTTTATTGAGATAAGAACAGCTCCGAGCACTATTCCGCCCACTCCGATTCCCAGCAGTGAATAGCTTGCAATAAAAGCTGTATCTGCATCTTCGCCTAAAGCATCCATCGTTTCCGCAACCAGATAACCGATTCCGCCGGCGACAAAAAGGATTCCGCCGACAACAAAACCTGCTATGGCTCCGCCTTTGTAGGGTCTGTATTTTTCAAATTCCATGATCGGACTCAAATTGAGATCAAAATTTCCTGTTACATTCACTTTCATTTTGTGGTCCTGAAAACCGGCTCTTTTCAAAACGATCTTGTTGTTATCAGGAGTAAGGAAAAGTGTTCCGGGGAGAGTCCCGATGACATTCCTTCCGTTGTAGACTGAAACATCGGTAATGGTTCTCCCTTTTACTGTAACGGGGGTTATGGTTACGCCGGCACCGGCGGGAGCGAAATTGAAAATTATTCTTTCATCGCGGTAGAATTTTATGGATTCTTCCTGAGGGGCCATTTTTCTGCTCACCATCTTAACCTGATGCATTCCGCCGCCTACATACTGCTGGCAGGGTGTCGATTTGCAGACTCTTGCTCCGTCTACATAAACTTCCGCCTGGTCGCTGGCATCAAAAATTATCTTGAATGATGCGTTGGGATCTACAAAAACATCATTGCCGGGATCCTGAGGAAACGGTTTTGATGAAAGTTCGCCTTTACTCATATCAGCCATCTGTTCAACGACATCTTCAATAGCGGCGATGAGAGATGAAAGGTCTGATTTGTCGAAAATGAACTTTGAAGTTCCCCCTTTTGTAGAAACTTCTCTTGCGATATCAACTATTTCGGCGGAAAGCATACAGTCGTTCCCAAGGCAGGATATGGTGCTTCTTAATATTGAATCTGCGGCGAGTGCTCTACCGAGAGGGATTTGAGACTCTTTGTCGTAGTTCTGATTGTAACTTTCCTTTTTTTCCTTGCCGATCATCTGTTTCATTTTTTCCTGCTGGCTCGACCTGTCAATTACCATGAACTGACCTGTTGCAGAAAGCTTTCCACGGATCATTTCGGTCGCATTTTCAAGAAGGTCTTTTGACATTTTGTTTGAACGGTCATGAATGTCCATGACAGCGATTTTGGGTTTTGCCGCAACAGCTGATGAACATAAAAAAATCACAAAAAGAAAAATAACTGACTTTCTCATATTAACTCCTCAATGAAAAATCTCGCAATACATTAGCCGTTTAGTTTGATTTTTTCAAGATTTTTATTTTCAACAACCATTCCGGTGATGCTGTGTTCGGGGACGAGCTGATAAGCTTCTGTGAGCGATATTCCGATCTTTTCGGCAGTGAGCATTTTTAGAAGTTTTTCCTGATCTGTTATGTCAGGCCAGAGCGGATATCCTGGTGATATTCTTGATGATTTATCAATTCCAAGTTCAAGGCGGATAAATTGATCTATCCATTCTGCTGCGGCTTCAGCAAGTTCACTGAGAAGTCCGTTGAAAAGAAAATAGTCAAAATACCTGTCCATTTTGTATATTTCAAGTGCCTTTTCATGCCCCGAACTTCCGACTGTTACTGCAAAATATCCTTTCTTTTCATTAGTGATTATTTTGCAGACCCCTTTTATTACAAGCTGCCCGGTGTGGTATTCCTCTAATATCCTTTCAAGTTCTTTTTCCCCTTCAGAAACGGATAACTGCCATCTTGACCTGAAAAGAACACCTTTGTTTAAGTGGGCAAGAATATCGGAAAATTGAATGTTCTCAAATAAATTTAAACCATTATCCATTCTTTAGTTTTTCCAGTATGTTCATCGCTTCAAATGCATCGTTTGCATAATAGGCACTTTTTCTGTTAAGAGGGGAGACCTCTTTTTCCACAAAATCATTTGTCAGCGCCGCTCCGCCGCAGATCAGAGGAATCTCCATTCCGTTTGAAGAAAGGAATTGGGCGACATTTTTCATTTCAAGAGCACTTTTAACTAGAAGCGCACTCAATCCCACCGCATCAGGCCTGATCTTGTCAACCGCCGCCGCTATTTCTGCCGCAGACCTGTCAGTTCCGATATTGTGAACAGTATATCCGTTATTTGAAAGAATGATGTCAACCAGATTTTTGCCGATGTCGTGGATGTCACCTTTAACAGTTGCAAGAACGATGGTCCCTTTTTTGTTAACCTCACCCGATTTTATGTGCGGCTCAACTATCGAGCATGCCTTTTTTACCACTTCAGCACTTTTCAGCACAAACGGGAGCTGGGTCGTTCCGTTCTGGAACCTTACACCGACCTGTTTCATCGCAGACAGAAGAATATTGTTAATTATTTCAAGTGGCTCAGTGGTTTCAAGAAGCTCGCTTACAGTTTCTTCAAGCCCTTTTGTTTTCCCTTCAATGACATGAGAGAAAAGTTTTTCAGAAGGATCAAGTGAAGCGGCGGCACTGCTTTTTTCATCTTGAAGCTTATCGTTTTCAAAATAGTTTATAAGTTCGTGTAACGGGTCATATCCATCTGATCTACGGTTGAATATCAGATCTTCACAAATTTTCTTTGCACTGCTTTCGACACAGTCAAGAGAAACTACTTTGCCGGCATGAAAAATTGAAGCGTCGAGTCCCCATTTCACTGCATGGAAAAGATAAACGGAATTAAGCACTTTTCTCGCTTTCGGCTTTAAACCGTAAGAACAGTTGCTGACCCCGAGAACTGTAAAAACATCAGGGTAAAGCTCTTTTATTTTTTTTACAGCTTTAAAGCTTTCAACTGCGGCATTAAAATATTTCGGATCACCCGAACCCAAAGTGAAGGTAAGGGTATCAATAAGAAGATCTGATCTGTGCAACCCTGCTTTAAGAACTGAATTTATCAATCTTTCTGCGACTTCCATTTTCCTTTCAACTGTTTCAGCCAACCCTGTTTCATCAATTGTAAGTCCTATGACCGCCGCACCGTATTTTTTCGCAAGTGTTAATATTTTCTCAGCTTTTACCCCACCATCTTCAAAATTAATGCTGTTGATAAGAGCTTTCCCTCCGTAACATTTAAGAGCCGTTTCAATTGTTTGCGGATCTGTCGAATCAATGCAAAGAGGTGTCGGGACATCACGGTTGATAAGTTTTACAAGCTGTGCCATATCTTCCAATTCATTCCTTCCGGCATATCCGACTGAAAGATCGATTATGTGCGAGCCCTCTGACTGCTGAGATGAAATAATGTCCATCATCCCGTCAGTATCACCGGAAAGAAGAGCTTCTCTGAATTCCTTTGATCCTGTTGCGTTTGCCCTTTCACCGATGATGAGTGGCTTTAGTTCCACATCAAGTTCACTCACTGCAAATGTTGAACATACAGCCGATCCAGCCAGAGGATATTTTTGAGCCATCATTTTGAAATCGTTGATGTTTCCGTAAGCAGATCTGATGTGCTCGGGAGTTGTTCCGCAACAGCCGCCTACAATTTCCACACCGAGATCTTTAACAAAAAAACCGATGTGTTCTCCGAATTTTTCCGCTGAAAGCGAATACTGAAGTTTTCCGTTGATAAGTTCAGGAAATCCTGCATTTGGAAGAACTGAAACAGGGAAGGGGGATATCTTTTTAAGTGTTTTTATGCTTTCATACATTCCTTCAGGGCCTGTTCCGCAGTTGAGCCCGAGAGCAAAAAGATCAAATCCTGAAAGAGCGGTTACAACAGTTTCAAGAGTTGTGCCAAGAAGCATCTTGCCATTCTTTTCAACTGTCACCTGAACTATAACGGGCAGATCACACCGATATTTTTTCATTGCGTCGTAACAGGCGGCAAGTGCCGATTTTATCTGGAGAAGGTCCTGACATGTCTCAATCTGGAAGAGATCTACTCCCCCTTCGATAAGTGCTGAAAAATGAATGAGATATGAATTATAGAGTGTGTCAAAATCTGATTGAAGAAGAGTCGGAAGCTTTGTTCCGGGACCGACTGAACCGGAAACAAACCGCGGCTTTGAATCAGTTGAAAACTTTAATGCGGCTTTTTTTGCTGTCATGGCGGCGGCTTTTGCCGTTTCAAATGCCTTGTCAGCGATACCGAACTCGGAAAATGAAAGGGGATTCGATCCGAAAGAGTTGGTCTCAATTATATCGCAGCCGGACTCAAGATATGCCTCGTGAATGGAAGTTATGACATCCGGACGGCTTATCGAAAGGTAGTCATTACAGTTGATATGTCCGTGATAATCATCGGCAGTCAACCCGAAATTAATAATGGATGTTCCCATTGCTCCGTCAAAAAGCAACGGTCGCTCTTTTATTATTTTTGAAATATTGTTCAATTTAACACCTCGGATCTATTTTGAAAATCTGATCACTGTAACTGCGTCACCGCCTTCTTCACTGGTCCCTGAATTGAATTCAAAACGGTATCTTTTCTGGAAGGAGGGGAGTGTGTCGCGGATGAATTTTTTAAGTTTCCCTGAACCGTGACCGTGAATTATTGTCAGAGACGCGGCTCCGCCTCCGAAAGCATTGTCGAGCGCTTTTTCGATCTTTTCAGCGGCATCTTCAACAAACAGACCTCTCACATCGCATGTTTCGGCATACTTTGATTCAACAGGGTTCTTTGATGATGATGTCTTAACCCCGGATTCCATTTTCAGGACGATCAGCCGTTCAACAGGGGAAACGAGCATTTTACCATTACAGATATATTCTGCTTTTCCGTTTTTTACCTGCTGAAGTATCCCTTCTATCTTGAGAAGTTTGTCATAAACTATCGTTTTGCCGGGGATTATCGACCCTGCGACATCTGCAAGTTTCTCACCTTTTTTTTCATCAAGAGAAACTTTCTGCCTGTTTATGGCATCCTGAATGCTCTCTTTTTCCTTTTTGATCAGTGCCACTTTCACAGGGGCATCTTTTTTATCAACAGCAGAGATTTTCTTTTTCAATTCCATCTCCTCCATTTCGACAAGTTTCTTTAATGAATTTAGCCGACTTGCCTCAAAATGTTTTTCTTTTTTCTCAAGACTTATCTTTATTGCGGCGGCATTTTCCCTTTCAATAATTGCGGCAGTGCGGAGCTGTTCAGTTTCTTCTTTAAGCCGGTCAAGCTCCTCTTCTTTTTTCCTGAGGCGGTTTATTAATGGCTCGATGCTGTTCTCTTTTGCGAAAAGAAGGTTTTCAAGCTTTGTAACAAATTCTGCAGGGAAACCGATCTTTTTTACTAACGACAAAGCGTTACTGCTGCCGACGATGTTATAAGAAAATTTGTATGTCGGTTTATCAGATCCGGTATCAAAACCCATTGCGACAGGAATGAACTTTTTGTTTTCAAGTGCGATGGACTTAACTTCGGCAAGATGGCTTGTCACGACGGCATGGCAGTTCTTTTCCGCAATGAATTCAAGATATGCCCTTGCTATCGCTCCGCCCTGAAGAGGATCAGTACCTGTTCCTATTTCGTCTATCAGCACAAGACTTTTTTCAGTGACTGCCCTTGATGTTTCGGAAAGCAGTTTCAAATGGCTTGAGAAACTTGATTCACCCGAAACAGCACTCTGGTTGTCACCCTGAATTATAAAGATTTCATTAAAAAACGGGATCTTAGCAAAAGAGCAGGGGACTGGAAAGCCCCTGACAGAAAGATGAGCTATTGCAGCCACAGTCTTTAATGCCACTGTTTTACCTCCGGCATTGGGTCCGCTCACGACCATTATTTTCTCTTCATCATTAAAAATAAAGTCGTTTTTCACGAGTGACTTACCGGCAGTAAGAAACACAGGCGGATACCATCCGCTCTCTATTCTCAGCTCACGATCAGTAAATTCAGGTATGACACATCCGTATTCTTTCATCCATTTATGCTTTGTATAGATGTTTTCAAGATGCAGGGCGGTTTCAATACATTTTTTAAGATACTCATATTTTCTGTATACAAGTCCGCGAAGCTCTTTTAAGACCTTGATTATCTCTTCAAGTTCCTTTGCCGCAAGAAGGGAGAGAGCGTTGTTATGTTCGATCAGAGGAAGCGGTTCAAGGAACGCTGTCTGCCCCGTTCTGCTGTAGTTGTGAATGACCCCTTTCATTGTTCTTTTGAAAACTGATTTGAACGGAAGCACATATCTGTCGTCTCTTACCGTGAACCAGTCTTCCTGAAGATATGAGCTGTATTCAGGGCTTAAGATCATTTTTTTGATCTCGATCCCGATGTGTTTATGGGTGTCTGAAAGCTGTTTCCTTATTTTTGCAAGTTCAGGTGTGGCATTTGAACTGACTTCCCCTTTGTCAGTTATGCACTGCTTGATCGTCATTTCAAAACTTATGTCAAAATCGGCAGGAAGTATCAAATTAATTCCGGAAGCCCATTTCTCTTTCTTTATCTCTTCGCCCGATTTTCTTATTGAACCAAGAAAATCACCAATGATCCTATAGTCTTTTGCTTCAAGCGGCTCGTTCTTCTCAAACCGTTCAACAACACCGGTCACGGAATCAAGATTAAAAGAGAAAACACCCTTTGATGTTTCGGAAAGAGTGGATGCCTCCACGATCATTTCAAATTCTTTTACTGATTCAGCCCGGCTTAAGGCATCCTGTCTGAAAAGAGATCTTTTACCATATTCCGAGATGGCTTTTTCGCCGATCCAGTTCATGATAATGTCCCATTCCTGTATTGTATTCTGTTTTGTAGTCGTAAGATCAGTCATGATATGTCAGAATTTCAGGTGTCCCCAGTTTCACACTCAGGATCTTTTCGAGATTAAAGCTGTTCTCTTTCAGGAGAAGATAGTAATCCTGCTCCGCTTTTTCAGACATTTCGCCTGTTGCGGCATACACTGCGAAATCCTCTTTTTTCATTTTACCCAATGCAGGGCACTCGGCCATCAACTGTTTGCGCCAGGATTCATCAGAGAAAAACTCTGAAACAAAAGGGGTGTGCATACACTGGAAAGGTTTGAATTTATGTATTTCGCAAAGATTTGAATTGGAAAAAACACATGCCCCTTTATTTTTTTTAAGTATAAGAAAGGGGAGGTATGAGTACGATCCGCTTTTCTCAATAGTTTCCATCATAACATATTCGGTATATTTATTTATGGTCTCCTGGAGTGTCATTGAAAGGTTTTCAGCGATCCTTTTAACATCGTCAGGATATAAAAAGACCGAACCTTCGCCCTTACAGCATGCCCCGCAGATCTTACAGATAAATCCGTTCATCGCGCCCTTCCTTTTATTGCCCTGTTGACAAAATACTCAAGAACTCTTGTGCTGTTTGCAAGCTTCACAGTTCCTGCTCCGGGAAAAACTCTCACTCCTCCCTGCACCGAACTTTTCGCTTTTGATGAGCCCCAGTTCGGGAAATCATCATCCGTAACGATCAGAAATCTTAGAAAATTACCCGAAAGTGATTCGGTTTCAAATATAAAATCGTTGTGGTAGTCTTTAGAAACAGCCCTTGACAGACCTGATGCGATAAGAACTGAAATGGCTGTATCAGGAATACTCTTTTTTGCTGATGACATAAAACTTCCGCTGAAATCATTAAAACCGCGGTCATCGAAAAGACTTTCTTTAATAAATACAGTTTCGCGGTTGACAAAACTTCTAACCATTTCAAATGTTTCTGAATCTTTCTTGTAATCGGTCCACATTAAATATGAAATGAATCTCAGCTTGTCAGAGTGGTTGAGTCCGGAATATTTATCAAGAGCGTTTTTCAGAAGTTCAATTTCCTGATCTTTTAATTTTTCTGATGATGCTGAAAATGCGTTCAGGAAAATGCCTGAATATACCGGATTATCAGCTATGCTTTTTCTGATGTTTGCCATGTCACTGAAAAATTTCACAAGCTCATCTTTTTTTTCAGCATGTTCATCAAGAGAGCACTGGTCACCGCAAAGAGAGAGAATATATAGAAGAAGAGCTGATGAAACTTCAGCCGAAAGGTTCTTTTTTATAAGATATCCGACAGCTTTTACTGCTGAATCAGCAAGAGCGCCGTCTTTTAGAACGGCAGAAGCTTTGAAAAGTGCAATGGCTGTTTCCGCCTGAATATTAAGGTTGTCTTTTGATTTTTTATCAGCACCTTCAAATATATCCATCTCGGCAGGAAAAGAACCGTCGGAGGATTGAATGTTCTTAAGATGTTTTGAAATCATCCTGATGGCAAGATTGTCGGAATAATTACTTTTTTTATCGTTGTAAATTCCAAGCCATGGCACCATTTCACCGTTCTTTTCTATAAACTGGACAGTTCTGTAATGATAGACAGAGGCCTCATCCTTCTTAAATTCCTCTTTGTCAAGACCGTACTGCCGGCTTTTTCTGTCCAGAACATTTACAGGATTATCGGAATATTCCCACGGAAGGACTCTGATCTTTGCTCCTCTTGACTTGAGAAAAAGCCCATCAACCTTCCTTTTCAGAAGTGAAATCACATTTTCAGGTGTTTTATCTTCAATGAATGTGTAACTTTTATGAAAAAGGAGCGTAAGTCTAAGATCAGCAGAGAGATTTTTTATGGCAGAGATCTCTTTATGAAGTTTTTTAAAATTTTTAACTGTCTGATGCGCCGGCAGATCGTTATATGTTGTTGATATTGCAACTTCACCTTTGCTGTCCTGCATTAAATAGGTAATGGTAATGCTTTCATCAGATCCCTGGTCGGAACATGCGGCGTCTTTAAAACATTTATATATGTATTCCGCATCTTTTTTATGATCAACGGTATTTCTTTTTAGAAGGATGCCTTTTTTCCCAAGGAAAAGATAATCAAATTTCTTCAGATGCTGCAAGTTTTTAAATTTCTTGGTGAATTCTGATGATTCGGCAAGTTCGTCTGATATGAAAACACAGTCAGACGCAATGTTTTCAAGTTCATTTTCATCATTGATCTTATCTTCAGGAAACTTGTTCTCACGGCAGTTGTCCAGCAAGGTCCTTTCCAGCACATCAGACGGCTTAACAAGCTCTTTTACAAAAACAACTGACGAAAAAACTATCGTTATTAAAACTATTGCCGTGGAAAGGATAGTGATGAATTTCTCACTGGTCATTTACAGATCATTCAGCTTGAGCGGGAGATGAGTATATTTTAAGGAAGTTCTCGTTTATTGAAACTGTGGCCTTGTCTCTCAACTGGTCTACATAGTTTTCAAGTATCTGTGCTTTCTTTGTAGTTTTAAGTCTTTCCTTTATGTTTCCCTTGTCTTTTTCAAATTTTTCCATATCTGCCGGAACATGTTTAATTCTTCCCGCAATGACATGGTTCCCTTCCTCAGTTATGAAAACACTGTCAAGTACACCCGGTTCAGTAGATCCAAAAAGCTTTTCGACAAATTTCGGGCTGAATCCAACACCCTGAACAAATTTTGCATTCTTAACTACACCGGGAACCTCTTTTCTTGAAATGTTCCAGTCAGGAAATTTCTTTGAGATATCTTCGGTAGTTATTGACGGATTTTCTTTAACTGCGGTAAAAACTGCTTCAGAATCAAGTTTCATTTTAGCAGCGATCTTGTCTTTCAGCATTATATCTTTAGCAACATCAACTTTAACGTCTTCAAAAAGAGTTTGACCGCTTCCGTCTTTTTTGCTGTATTTTGAAACATTGTCTTCAAATGTCAGCTTAACCTTTGTGAGATCGGCTTCAAGGAATGTCTTCACTTCATCATCAGAGATCTCGTCTTTGATCTTGTTCTTTATTTCATCCTTGAGAGAAGATTCAAGTATGGAATAGACAAAAGCATCCATCTTTTCATCAGATGATGTGAATTCATCAAGAACTTCTGTTTCAGAAATATCAATGCTCTGGAAAAGGAAACTTCTGAGCTTTCTGCTTAAAAGCTGAAGACGCACTTTGTGTTCGTAATCTGAAACAGTTGTGTTAAGTGTGAACTGAACCATTTTGTTGTATGAATCCCTGTCAAAAGCACCGTTCTGCTGGAAATACGGTGTTTCCATTATCTCTTTTCTCACTTCTTCATCGGAAACTTTGAATCCGAGGGATTTTGCCTCCTGTGCAAGAAGTATTTCACCGATAAGTCCGTCCATAGCTTTTTCGGAAAGCTTGTACTGAGCGGCCATTTCATTGTTGAAATCCCTGAAGATCCGCTGATAGTAATCATACATGTTCGAATAGGAAAAACGGAACTCTGAAGTGGTTATGAGTTCGCCGTTAACTGATGCGGCATAATTCTGAGCTGAAGAACTGCACCCTGCATCATCACCAGGCCCGAAAGATATAACGAAGGTTACGATGATGGCGGCAAACATAAGAGATACGAGAATCGAACTGCTTTTTTTTCTGATGTCTTGAAACATTTATAAACCCCACAAAAAAGATTCCAAAAAAATAACAGGGGGGATTTTAATAAGAGAGTATTAAAAATCAACATTTTGATAAACTAAAAAAATAAAAAGCTTTTTTGAGGTGGTGCCGGAGGCCGGGATCGAACCGGCATGGAGTTGCCCCCGCTGGATTTTGAGTCCAGTGCGTCTACCAATTTCACCACTCCGGCAAATTGACAGCCGATTGTACAATCTGTCTGATGATTGTCAATATTTTTGCTCTCAGAGCTAACATTGACTTTTACATAAAATGATATATCACCGTATCAGATTGTTTTTTTTGATAAGGATATATGCTCTATTTTATTTTAACTCTCATAATTTTTGCTTCGATGGAAGCAGTTTCAAAACCTTTGATGGGGCATATTGATCCGTTTGCTCTTACTTTCTGGCGTTTTGCAGCAGGGTTTTTGTTCTTTTTATTCTATCCGGGGATGAAAAAAAGATTTAAAGAGATCATGCATTTTAATAAAAAAGACTGGCTGGCTGTAATTTCTTTAGGAATATTAAATACTTTCCTTGCCATGAGCATACTTCAGATATCTGTAAAGCACTGCTCTGCGGCAACATCGGCAACGATTTTCTGCTCGAATCCGGTTTTTGTCATGCTCATATCAAGTGTTCTGGGGTTAGAGAAATTTTCGCTTAGGAAAAGTATCGGAATATTCACCGGTGTAGGTGCGGTTGCTTTTATTATGGCGGAAAAAGGGTTTATTATCAATTCGGGTGCACTTTTCGCTCTTTCCGCAGCTATCGTGTTTGCGGCATACACTGTTCTAAGCAAAAGTACCGTTTCCAAGATCGACCCTTTTGCGGTAAATCTGACATCATTCTTTTCGGGTCTTACTGCAAACTTTATTTTTATGTCAGCGGCAGATATATCTTTCGTTCCTTCTGCTGAATTCTTTAATGTTTCCAGAACATTGGCATTTCTTTATCTGGGTTTTGTCGTTACGGGGGCGGGGTATGTTACATTCTTTGAAACAATCAAAAGATTTACAGCGGTAAGTTCTTCGATCATTTTCATGCTCAAGCCGGCTCTTGCAGTTCTTTTTTCGGCAATCTTTCTCAATGAGACACTGTCAGCACATTTCTTTGCAGGTCTTTTAATGTTGACAGCGGCGACGGCCGTCATTTTTTCAGATAGATTCCCTGATATTATAAGAAAATATAAATAACTTGAGATTTAATTCATTTTTTCATACTATTTTGCAGTTTAATTATTGACAGGTGCGTGCCGTGAAAAGATTTATTTCAGTTTTTATTTTTATTTCAACGATAACTGTGAGCGGACTTTCAAAAGATGTTTCACTTAACCAGTTCATGATCGATAAATGGGACAATTCCTCGGGTTTGCCTCAGAACAGCGTAACTTGCATAACACAGACCAGGGACGGATATCTCTGGATGGGAACTGAAGAGGGTTTTGTCAAGTTTGACGGGCTGAAATTCAAACTCTATGATGATTCAGTTCTTCCGATCGAAACACACAACACGGGATTTATCATTGAGGACAACAAAACTCCTCACTTGTGGGTCGGTTTCAACGGCGGCGGTCTTGTGAAGCTTAATTATGAAAACGATAAATTCACTGTCTATGATACAAAAAACGGTCTCCCTGAGAACGCAGTCAAGTACGGTGTGCAGACTCTCAACGGCATGCTCTATCTGGGCACTGCAAGGTCAGGAGTGGTTCTCATAAAACCGGATGAAAGTATCTCACTGATAGATAAATCAGCGGGACTTCCAAATAATAATGTCAAATTCATCGGCAAGACAAAGGATGATACGGTCTGGGTCGCCACTTACAACTATCTTTCGAAAATAGAAGGGTCTACTGCAAAGGAAGTTCTGAAGCTGAGTTACGAAATTAACACTGTCTATTTTGAAAGTCCCAAAAATTTTATAATAGGAACAATGGGTGGCGGAATATACAGTTTCAACCCGATGACCGGAGATGTTTTTCCGTATAAGAAAAATCAGTTCGGGGACAAGATGGTCAGTGCTATTTATCTTGATTCCCACAAATGTGTTTATGTGGGCACTCTGAATGATGGATTTTTCAGAATTTGCAATGAAGAGGACAGTAAGTCAAACTGGCTGCCCATAAATCATGCAGTTGCAATAATTTCCGATCATGAAGGAAGTTTATGGATAGGAACAAGGGGTTCTGCCCTTCACAGGTTGAAGGAAGGCAAGTTCATCACTTATGGAAGGAAGAACGGTCTTTCGGAGCCCGTAATATTTCCGATAACTGAAAGTTCTGACGGCGGAATGTGGATAGGCACCTGGGGCGGAGCTCTTTATAAACTGAAAGATAACAAGATAAAGCAGTATACTTTCGGTGACCACCTTGCTAAATATGACACGATACTTTCTCTGTTTCAGGAAAAGAACGGCCCTCTGTGGGCCAGCGTCTACGGCAAGGGAATACTTAAAATTGATGATAATGAAACGCGTCTCTATTCTGATTCTGACGGTGTGATAGAAAAGCTCATACCGGCTATTTTCAAGGATTCAAGAGGAGTTCTTTGGGTCGGAACACAGACGAAAGGTCTTCTTTACATGGAAGAAAATCCTCCGTTCAAACTTTTCCCGGGAACTGATGGAATGAATATCTCGTCAATTGCCGAGGACAGATCAGGAAATATCTGGATAGGAACTCACAACGGTGCTTTCAGAATACAGGGCGAAACTCTTGTGAAAGATTTCACGAACCTTGAAAATATCGCCACGCTGTCAGTATATCCGGCATCAGACGGCAAGATCATTTTTGCAACCGATAACGGGCTTACAGTTTATGAAAAAAGCATGGGGGCGATTACAATTGACCGGAAAAAAGGTATTGATACCAGAAAGATCTTTGATGTCATCGAAGACAGGACGGGAGGTCTCTGGCTGACTTCAAACAAAGGGATCAAGTATATAGAAAAAAGAGATCTCGAAGATTTTCTTCAAGGCAAAGTTCCTGTCGTAACCCCCAAAACTTACGGATTTAAGGATGGATTGCTGACCCCTGAATGCAACGGAGGAACCCAGCCGAACATATGGCGATCGAGTGATGGTAAAATATGGATTCCCACTGCCGAAGGTGCGGCCGTTGTTGATCCGTCTGACACTATAATTAACGGTGTTGTTCCTCCTGTTCATATCGTATCTGTGAAAGGAGATGATGTCATTTATCAGGTAATGCCTGATGAGAAAATAATTTTCGAGGCAGGCACAGCAACTGTTTCATTTGAATTTACTGCGCTCAGCTATCTTTTCCCCGATCAGGTTTCATTTAAATATATGCTCGACGGATTTGATGACAAATGGAAAGAAGCTGAGGGGAAAAGGTATACTTTTTACACGAACCTTGAACCCGGTGACTATACATTCAAGGTCATTGCAGCAAACAATGATAATGTCTGGAACACCGAAGGCACTTCTCTAAAATTCAGAATTGAACCTTTTTTCTGGCAGACATTATGGTTCAAGACGCTTCTTGTCATAGCATTTTTAACATTTCTCGTGATCTGGATAAAAAGAAAGGTCGTTCAGATAAGATCAAGAGAGGATGTCCTGAGTAAGACTATCCAGTCGAGGACAAAAAATCTTAAGGATATCATTCTGCATGTGAAAACTCTGTCAGAAACACTTGCCGATATCTCAAAGCTCATTTCAAGCAACACCGGCATAACAGCGGAAAAATTCAATGCGACTTACGCAATGATAGATACTGCGTCATCAACTCTTTCAGACATTACATCAAAACTTTCCGACACAAGGAATGAAGTTCAGGATATGAGTCAGGTTCTGACAAAAATTTCAAAAAAAGCGGACCATTCAACTATTGTTCTCGGCGAGGCAGTTGATTCAATAGAAAAAATTGAATCCAGTGCTAATCAGGTTTCAAACATAGTTGAAGTAGTTGACGAGATCGCCTTTAAAACGAATCTTCTGTCACTTAATGCGGCGATAGAAGCGGCAAGGGCAGGGGAGTCGGGAAAAGGTTTTGCGGTTGTTGCGGAATCTGTAAGGGAGCTTTCAATGCAGACAGCAAATGCTGTCGAAATGATCAAGAAACTTATAGATGATACCAATCTCAAAGTCGTTTCCGGAAGAAGTTCAGTAAACAACATCGTCAGTTTCATCAATGAGCTTGTCGGAGAATTCCGCAGTATTTCCAATCAGATAAGCCAGATAAAAGGAATAATAGAAAATCATGTGAATGAAGTGGGAAGTGTCGACAGATCGCTTAGTGACATCAGAAGAATCACACAGGAAAGCACAGAAATGGTGGATAATGTGTATCAGGTTTCAAGAAAACTCAATGTTGAAACGGCAAACCTGAGAAAGGAAGTCACAAAGATACAGGATATAGACAACTGATCAGTAATTACTTATCAGTTGGACCATTTGAGCACTCATTCTGTTGTTATCAGTTACAAAAACAAAATCATTGTCAAGCTCCTCCCAGTGGATCATATCATTTCCCTGCTTCTGGATGAGCTTTGCTTTGCAATTATTGTCGGGATGCTTAACGAGACAGGTTCCATCTTCAAAAACATTTTTTATATGAGCATTGTTTTTTGAAAGAAAAAGTGTTCCCTTTTCCTCTTCTTTCAAACCTTTAATGCTTATTTTTGCAGCCGGGGTTGCGGCAATTGATGTGAATCGACCCCTTAAAACAGGCGATATTGATGCAAGATTAAGCAAAGTTTTTTTGTCGATGGTGAATTTTTTATTCAACTCTGTTTCGGTCTTTTCGGGTGTGTCAAAATCATAGGGAAGAAGATTGTTGTGCGCCGCGATGATCTCTTTTATGATGAGGTTGTTTTCTTTTTCTATCTGTGAAAGTGAAAATACAAATGCAAACACAAGTGAAGTGAATGAAACTGTAGAAACCGCTACAGTAAAGCCATGACTGCGCAGATATTCAAAAAATTTGTGTACGATCCCGTATTTTGAAGAATGTTGATCAATGAAGCTGTAAAAACCCTCTTTTTCAATAAGAGAAAGCTTGTTAAGTGAATTAAACCTGTTGACCGCATTTTTTGCGAAAATGATCTCTTCATATCTCTTTTTACATGAAACACAGCTTCCCAGGTGAATAGAAACTTCAGAACTTTCACGCAGATCGAGTTCGTTGTCTGCATACTGTTCAATGAAAAGTTCATTCATGTCACATTTTGTTTCAACCATTTTTTTTCACCCTTTCTGTAACTATCTTTAATTCGACCGCTTCTTTTCTGAAAGCTTTTTTCAAATAACCTCTGGCTCTGTGAAGTCTGCTCATTACTGTGCCTACTGGTATTTGAAGCTGCTTAGCTGTCTCTTCATACGAAAGACCTTCTATTTCTTTCAGTATTATGGCATCCTTATACTCAGCAGGCATTATTTCCAGCACTTGACTCATTTTTTGATTCAGCAGAGGATCGCTCATTTCCTCAAGTGTAGTCAGAGATGCCATCAGAAATGAGGGTGTTTCCTCATTTTCCTTTGAAATATCAGCCAGATATGATTCTTTCTTGATCTGCGCTCTTTTTATGTTATTTAGGTGCGTGTTCTTCAGTATTCTGAATATCCATGACCTGAAATGAGACTCCTCTTTATAAAGATGTTTCTTACTTAAGGCCGTTACGATCGCATCCTGCATGAGATCAAGTGCCTTATCCCTGTTGCCGGTAATAAAAAGGGAGTAACTGAAAATAGTTTCAAGATTGTCTTTTAATAGTTTTTCCATCTTTTCCTAATCTGCAAAAAACATCTTCCGGCATACAAACAGCAGAATCTAACTAAATATTCCATTTTTTCCATAAAAATGTAAATAACAGATATTCAGACCCTTGAAAGTGCTTTGTCCAACCTTGTTATAAGATCATCGGTCTGAATGTGATCACCGAGAGTTATTCTGAAAAAGCCGGGAAGGTTCTTAAAAGAGCTCCTGTCCCTTACAAAAACATTCTCTTTTTCCATTTCTTCAATAAATCTGGGGAGTTTGGGATGCTGTACCATTATATAATTTGCCGAACTGTCATGGGCTACTATGTTCCGTGATCTGAAAAACTGAAGGAGCATCATTTTGCTGTTTTTTACTTCGATAACATAGTCGTCCATATATTTTTTATCAGAAAGCGCGGCAGCGGCGGCTATCTGTGCAAGAACGCTTACACTTTTAGGGTTTATCACCTTGCTCAGTTCATCAATGAGAATAATGTTCGTTACAAGATATCCGACTCTCAACCCTGCCAGAGCCCACGCTTTTGAAAAAGTTCTTGTAATAATTAAATTCGAGTGTCTGTCGATGAGATCCATCACTGTTTCTCCGGCAAATTCAAAATAGGCCTCATCAACTATCACGATGGCGTTCCTTGCAACAGAGCAGAGAGTTGATATCTGCTTTTTTGAAATAAGAACCCCCGTGGGATTATTCGGGTTTACAACATAGATGAGTTTTGTCGCAGGAGAAAGATTTTCAATTATTGAGGCAATGTCCGGTTTGAAAGGGTCCGGTGCTTCAACTTTTTTAAGAACCGCTCCTCTTGACTGAACATATGTCACAAAATGGGTATATGTGGGATATGGAATGACAACTTCGTCTCCCGGCTCAAGAAACACTTTACATATAAGATCAAGCGCATCGTCACTTCCGTTTGTTACAAGCACTTCTTCCATTTGCCTGTTGCAGTATTCTCCAATCTTCTGCCGTAGATCCTTGCTGAACAGTTCAGGATACCAGTTTAAAAGATTTTCTTCGCAGGCGAGTGCTTCGACAAGAGCGTTTTTTACTGTGGTTGAAGGTGGAAGAGTTGACTCATTCCAGTCAAGTTTCAATGGCGGCAGATCGCAATATGTCTGTTTTGAAAGGATTTTGTCTCTGCTCGTAATGGGATTGTAAGCAACAACATCTTTAATAAGAGAACTGACCAGCGGTCTGCCGGTATTTAAGCAGGAAAGATTTTCTTTCATTTTACAAAAACCTGTGGATTATCAACCAACAAAAAAACTAATATTATAAGCAAAAAGTGTGCCCGCGCAACTCTCTGTTTTTATTAGATTAATACTTAATCCTGCTTAAAAGGGATTTTACAAACAGGGGTGGCAGGGCAACGAGCTGTAAAATAGTTTTACAAACACATCTCATAGTGTTCTGTAATGCATAAAAATATTGATTATGTGGAAATTTAAGCATATTATACCGCGTAAATGGTTTTAAGAGTTATGGAGACAAGATGAGATTATTTCAGGTGCTAGCGGTTATTTTGTTGATATCATTGATGAATTCATGTATCGCGTTGAAAAAGGATGTAGATATGGCATCATCGCAGCTTACTGCGGAGAATAATGCAAAAATAAAAGTTCTTGAGGAATCTTTGAGATCTGAAATAGCAAAGATGTCACTGCGGCTTGATGAAATAGAAAAGACTTTGCAGATAGACAAGAAAGCCCAGGAGAATAAGATCAACCTTTCTTTTAACACTCTCGATGAGCTTAAGTCGACCATAAGAGATATTAACAACAGGATTGATAGTGTAGATATCGCGGCTCAGCAGGGAGGCGGACTTTCATCAAAAGTTTCAGAGCTTGAAAAAGCCGTTAAGTTATATGAAGAGCAACTGGAGAAATTGAAGAGTGACATGCTCATGCAGATAAGCGAGCTGAAACCTGTTGAAAACCTTACAGTTACAGAAAACGGTGTAGTGAGACTCCCGGAAAATGAGGAAAAAAGCTACAATCAGCTTGTTGATTTTACAAGAAGTGCAAGTGACGGCTCAGTTGCAAGAAAAGGATGGGATGTCTATTCTCTGAAATGGCCGAAGAACAGGAGATGTGATGTGGCATACTGGACCGGGGAGAGTTATTTCCTTGAAAAATCGTACAACAATGCGATTGAATATTTCGGTAAGATAGAGAGTGAATTCAATACCTGTTCAAAGCTTGAAGCAAGCTATATCAGGACTGCGTATGCCCTTTTCTACATCGGGAAAGAGGATGTCGCTTCAAAAGTGCTTGAAGCTATGCAGATAAAATTTTCGAAATCAGCGTTTGCGGAGCAGATAAAAGATTTAAAAAAAATGATCTCAGGCAATGCCGCGAAGAAGAAAACACCGGCCGGAAAGAATGAAAAAGATGCGAAAAAGGGGGATAAAAAATGAGTACAGCACCATTCAGAATAATTGCGACGGCATTTCTTCTTATAACCATTCTGGGATGCAGTGATGAAACAAAGCTTATCTATCCTCCTGAAGATGTTGTGAACCGTGTCACAGACTTCTACTTGTTTAAGGACGGCACAACTTTTATGTATCTTAACTCGAACATGAACAGAAAATATGATTTCGGGTCGATTGTCATAATGGAGATCGATGACGAGGGCGAAATGACATACATCGACTCAATAATAGTTCCTTCACTTGCGGGTAAAATGGCTGTCAACAGTGAAGAAAGCATGGTTTATGTAACATCCAGGGACCGTCACGGTATTGTAAGGGTTAAGATCTCAGGCAAGGCGGGCGCTTACCGTTTGAGCTATATAGATGACACCGACGGAGATATTCCTGAAATACTTGAAACACAGAAGGAACCTTATGCCATCATACTTAACGAGGATGAAGACAAACTTTTTGTTACACACCTTCTTAACGGGGAGTTTTCCATAGTTGATCTTGAAAAATGGGAGCTGTTAGAGACACACAAGTTAAAATACGGTGTCACTGATATAGCTTACGATGCTGTGTCGGGATATTATCTCGCTTCCCATAGAAGTTCAGGGAATATTACTCTTATTGAGCCGTCTGAATCTTTAAGCGGCTTTAATGTCGGGATCACAGAAACGGAAATAGACCTTCCGACAGACGGATATGATATCCGGTCACTTAAAGCTTCATCTGATGGTGTTTCTTTCTATGCCTCTTTTCAGAATTATTCCGACGACAGTGATGAAGATTCAGCGCCGCAGCTTTTAAAGTTTAAGCTTGCCGGCAAAAAGAGCACTGAAACTGAACTTGTTGAAACAATTGCTTTAAAGGGGAGTCTGGGAGAAATATCAGTGCTTCCGTATGTGACTGGAAGTGATGAAAATGAATATAACGGAGAATTGATATTCATCACATCTCCCGGACAGAAGATCCTCTACATTGTTGATTCGGGAAGAGATGAAATACTTGATCAGATAAAATTTGACAAATGTGAACCTTATCAGGTCAGTGCTTCAAGCACCGGCAACACCACAGGGATTGTACTCGTTTCCTGTTTTGCACAGGATACGGTCTATCTTTACGGTATCGATATTGACAACAAAGATCTGTACGAAGAGATTGGAGGAATAAAATAATGACGGCAAGAATTTTTAAACTCATTCCAGCCGTTGTTTTTCTCGTTTTACTTTCTGCATGTGATTCATCATCTGAAGATTACTTTTTTGAACAACCGTCGTCTTTCTCGGTACTTAAGGGTTCCAAGTGTCTTAACGGAACGGTTTCCTACATGGGTTTCGTTGTTGACAACACTCAGAAATACGGTGCGCGACTTATGAAAGTAAGCGGTTGTTCATCAAAGATAGATAAGGATTTCAAAGATGAACTTGATGACAAAACAGGTATTTATATAAACGGCACAGGTGTGTCTTCCGACCAGATAATCGTTGATGGTGAAGTTATCTTTGCGACGGCTTCATCGGGCTATACTGAATTCGAACATTGGAAAAACAAGGATGATGAACTCCGGCTTGAAAAACATGCAGGCAGGATCGTTTTCAGAAAGATGGGTGTCGATATGAAGCATGACGCTTCTTTCAATAGGAGTATTCTTCTTGATTGCTATCCGTCAATTGTGAAGGCGTATAAAGGGGAAGGGTTCTTCTTCAGCGGTTCAAGATTCGGCAGAAACTATCTTGGTTTTTCAGATATTGCCGGCAAAGGTGACTATGAAGAGGTTGGTTTTACTGTTTCAGATATTGCTGTCGCAGGAGATAGGGCTTATATTTTAGACAGTTTGTCAGGGAGTGTTTATGAAACGGACAGTTCACTGAAATACGCTGTGAAGCTTACAGATCCTGAGCTTGTCGGTGCCGGAATGACATCGATCGGTCAGAACAGGATAGTTTTTTACAATAAAACCGATATCCGTGTTGTAAATTCCTCGCTTGATACAATTAAATCTCTGAAAATGTTTGATGGCAACGAAATTTCATCCGTTACGAGCGTAAAATATGACCAGACATTCGAATACAGAGAGTTCTCAGGGGAACGGATGAATGAATTCGTTGAGATATATAAAAAAGAGGAAGTCGATGACAGCGATACTTTGATCGAAGATGTTGAAACGGATGATGATGAGACGCCTGATGAAGACTCAGATAATTCCGGAGAGACAATTCTTGATGCATCGGAGGGCGATGTTCTCTGGATAGCTTCTAAACAGGGAAATGTAATGGCCTATGATATGAAAAATTCAAGCTGGATAGTTGTTAAGTATTCTGAAAGTGAAGAATTGTCAAATCCTGACTATTACAACGAAATGAGGCCTTACATTGACAGCACATACACCACATATCCTAATAACGGGCGGACAGAGCCATCCAATGCTCCGTTCATTTCATCTGTTTATGCGGTGAGGGGTCTGCCGCATTCGATCACATACAAATTTATTTATGAAGGTATTATCGAAGATACTTTCTCAAGAAACGGAAAGCTTGACGAGGGCGGAACGGTTCTTTCTGATGAAACTGCCGATTTTGAAAAGTTTTCAATTGATCCTTTGACTGATTCGATAACTCTTTTAAACCGTATTAATTCGGTTGATTGTGTAATTCCATGGAACGAAAATGCTGTTTTTCCCATAACAGATGCCATTTCTTCCAGTCAACTGGCTGTAAAGATCGATAAGTATAAGGACCAGATAGAAAAATGTTACGGCAGTCCCTTCAGCTATGCCATTTTTCCCAAAGAAAGGTATTCTGTCAGCCGTGAAAGTTACTACGGTCCGGAATTTGCAGGGAAAGGGGTTGAGCTCTCTGCCGGAAGCAATGAGAGTGTGCTCTCATTTTCCGACGAATATGCCGGAATATCAATAAAAAGGAAAACCGATGATGTTGTCACCGAAAGGGAAACAGCATTCTTTATCAAACTTAGTCCTGGCGTTCCGTTTGCAGGTTTCAGCTCTCCCGATGCATTCACATTCATGGCGAACCCTGCATCAGGCAAAGTTCTTCTTTTCTCACCACTTTCCAGAAGAGTCATTGAGTATGACATTCCGGTAAGTAAAATTTTAAAAATTTACAAATAATATTGAGGTTTACATGAAATTTCTGCAGACAGTTCTTCTTATTTTGTTTGTGTCAACTGTTTATGCCCAGGATGCCGCGGTTGAAAAACTACTCGGAAAGTACAACGGTATAAAAAGCTTTTCATCCGATTATAACAGGGTTTTCACCCAGAACTCCACAGGAAAAAAGAGTACAGATAACGGTACGATCCTTTTCATAGCTCCCGCTGAGATAAGAATGGACACTTTTTTTGAAGGGAAATTAACAGAGCAGACTTTTCTGAACAGCGAAAAAACAGTTTTCATTTATCACTCCAAGAAAAACATTCTTGTCAAGAAATCAGCAGGGGATGAGGGTGAATATCTGGCATTTCTTCAGGGTCTTGATGAGGTCAGAAAAAAATTTATCATCAGTGACTCAACAAATTCGATCGAAAAGGCAAAAAAGACCGGAATAGAGATAAAGGAAGGATCGATGCTTTACAAACTTACACCGAAAAAAGATATGGGTAATGTAAAATACATATTCATAACTTCTGTCAAAGACGAGATCGAGAGCGTCGTGATCATTGATCAGCTTAAGAACATAAATCAGTTTAAATTCAGCAATATCAAATATAATCCCAAACTTGAAAAGAAACAGTTCGCCCCTGTCTATCCTCAGGGTTATGAAGTTTCAAATTTCTAACTCCGTAAAAATGGAAAGAACTGTTCAACTGTCTGAGCTTGTCCTTTCGTGTGAATTCCTCGAAGGAAGTTCCCTGTATCATGAAAGATCTGCCATAATCCTTTCAGTGGAAAAAAGTGAAAGCGGTTTCAAGATATCAGGAAAGATCAGGAACAGGGAGCATACAGCCGTTCTTTTTTCAATTGACAGTACTGGTCGCATTGTCTCCGCAACATGTTCAAATGGATGTAAGGGCGTTTGCAGACATATCGTTGCGATGGGCCTTCTTTTCAACGAGCTTTCAATGGAAAATGCCGATATATCAGAACAGCTTTCAGTGCTCGGCAGAAAAAACATTCAGACCAGGACAGATTTTCCTTTGAAGATCACCATCAATAAAAAGGATGTGAAAGTTCTTTATGATGCAGGAGACTATCAGTTGAAAAAGACAGAGGAGATCTTCGGAGGGAAAAATCTGATATTTCTTGTCTCTCTTTTTCCTGAAAAATTCATGCTCGGGAACACACTGCTTTCCCCGTCAGTTTCACCGCTGACCCTTTTTTATGATGTCGACAATGAAGCGGTCAGGTTCTTTTTTTCTGACCACATTCATTATTTTGACCACGAAGGGGTGGCTGTCAATTCAGAAACAGGAAATGTATGGCGGCTTCCTGCAAGTGTGAACGAAACGGTTTCTACGCTGCTTAACATATCCATGGGATACAGCAGAAAAGATGATCTGGTTAAAGCAATTGCTGATCTGGCTGACAACTTGACCCCTTTTGTTTCACTCAATGGCGAGCTGAATTTGCAAAAAATAGAGCTTGATGACAAAACGAATGTTCTCTTTGACACTTACATTGAAAACGGCAAAGTCTGTGTTTCGATATTTTTCATTCACTCCGGTGAAAAGATCGAATTCATGCCTAAAAGAAAGAACTATGACCAGAATTACCCTCTCAACGGAAGAGTATACTCTATTTCACCGGATCTTATTAAAAAGATCAGGAATGCTCTCAGCAGCGAAGGTTTCCGTCAGGGCAGGAACTGTTATCAGGCGCCGATGTCGGCCTTCTCCGGTATTATTAAAAAAGACAGTGCTCTTAATTCTGCAGGCATGGTCGTTTCAAGAAAGGAAATAAAAAGGATCTCTTTTGATGAAGAGACTGCGGACAAAACAGAAATAGTCCTTGATATCAATTCAAAAGAGAAGTGGTTTTCTTTTAATATCAAACTTCCTGAAAGTGCCAATCTTATAAGTTCTGCCGAACTTGTCAGTGCTGTTATGCAGTATGAGAAAGGGATTGCCGAGCCGGTTGTCGCTGATATGAACGGAATGCCGGTAATACTTGAAAAAAGTTCCGGCTTTTTAAAAAAGATAGCGGAATTTTCATTTTCCGAATTGTTCAGGTCAAAAGATAAAATTTCAACTGTCCATCTTTTAAAACTTCTGAAAACAAAGAACAGGAAAATACTTAACAGTTTTACAGGTGACGATGATTCACAGCAGAAGTATCTGCAGATCATCAATTCTCTTTCAAAAGGAGAGCTCCCGGATGTTTCGACGGAACACCTTTCCGGCATACCGATAAGAAATTATCAGATTGAAGGTTATAAATGGATGATGCTTCTTAGAGAACTGGGACTGGGCGGCATTCTTGCAGATGAAATGGGTCTGGGAAAAACACTTCAGTCGCTTGCCATGATAAAATCTGAAAATGATGACAAACCGTCTCTTGTCGTGTGTCCTAAGACGCTTATATGGAGCTGGGACAGGGAAATAGAAAAATTCTTTCCAGAAATGAAAAGAGTGGTCATTGATTCTCTCAAACCGGAAGAGAGGGTATCGCGCTGGAAGAAAGCGGAACACGAACTTATAATTACATCTTATGCTGTTGTGATCAATGATTTCAAATACTTAAAGGATAAGCTCTTTAAAACGGTAGTTCTTGACGAGGCACAGCATATAAAGAACAACAATACAAAGAGGTTCAAAACACTTTCTTCGTTAAAGACCGAACACAGATTTGCTCTTACCGGAACCCCTCTTGAAAACCATTTAAGTGACCTGTGGAGCATTTTCCAGTTTATTATGCCGGGATATCTGGGGAGCAGGAAAGATGTCGACAGAAGTGAAAAGAACAACGAAAATGAGGGTCTGGAAAGAATAAGAAGTATGGCGTCACCGTTCATTTTAAGAAGAACAAAAAAAGAGACTGTTTCCGAATTGCCGGAACTGATAATAAAGGAATATCCTGTTGAAATGACACCTAAACAGAAGGAGATATATCTGTCAGTTCTTCTAAGAGGCAGGGCAGAATTTATAGAGAAGGGTGATTCTATAAATAAAATTGAGGTGTTATCCATACTTTCCAATCTCAGACTTGCGGCGGATCACCCTGCACTGGTCTCAAAAACAGACACTGATCCGGCACTTTCATCAAAAATTCCCGCCATACTTGAACTTACCGATGAAATTATTCAAGGCGGTGGAAGAGTTCTCATCTTCAGCCAGTATGTGAAAATGCTTAAAATAATCGCAAGTGCGTTCGATTTTCAGGGAAGAGATTATTTTTATATGGATGGAACCACTCAGAACAGAATAGAGATGGTTGAAAGTTTTAACAAAGGGGAAAAGGAAGTTTTTCTTCTCAGCTTGAAAGTGGGTGGTGTCGGATTGAACCTGACAGGAGCCGATAATGTCATTATAGTTGATCCGTGGTGGAATCCTGCGACAGAAGAACAGGCGTGGTCAAGAGCACACAGGATCGGTCAGGAGAAAAAGGTCATCGTCAACAAGCTTTTTTCTAAGGGAACAGTTGAAGAAAGGATACTTGACATGCATCAGAAGAAAAGGGGCATGACCGATTTCTTCCTTTCAAAAAGTTTAAAGGACCCGTCGATAGACTTTGTGAAAATGATAGCCGACATGGAATTTTCAGCGATGGAGAAACTTTGAAAAAGATAGATCTGCTGTTTCTGCTGACATTTATTTTTACAGCACCTCTGTTTGCGTTTGATGCGGAAGAGAGATGTGAGCCGTCGATCATCTTTCCTGAAATCTTTTTTCTTGAATCTCCCGGCTGTTTTTCGTTTGACACAGCGAACACGGTTTATTTGAATGGGACAGATCCGTTAAAAAAATATCTGGATATGTTTGATAATGCCAAAGACATTAATATTTATAGATACTTGTATTATCTGAGAAGGAATGAAAACTTTCCTGCCCTGATGGTTCTAATGTTGATGACATCAAATGGTTCCATACAGGGATCGGAAGGACTTTTCTACAATGAATTCAATAACTTGATTGTTGGCGGAATTAAAGAGAGCGAAAATTCAGGGGAGAAGAAAAAACTTCATCTTTCAAACGATTCAGAGCCGGTAAGTGTAAAAGATCTTTCGATCAACTTCTTTTCAGCACTTTCTTATATTGCCGCATATGTGATGGAAGACAATCGTTCAAAGAACATTGACGGAGAAATACTTGTAAGGACATTTCATTATATAATATCAAATATTCAGGGAGGCATTGACTGGGATGATGATACTTATATCAATGATCTGTTCAACTCCTTTATTATAATGAAGAATCAAGGGCTTTTGCAGAGTTTTACGGAGATATTCTATTTCTATTTAAGGAGTGACAGGAACATACCTCCGTTCAATGATTATGTGAAACTCCGTGAGATCGGCATGGTAAAAGATATGAGGCCGTTCCCTGTCAATGGTTCGGTTGCACAAAGCGAAAAAAAAGTTTTTGCATCGTTCTTTCTTGAAAATATAAATCAGGTTGACCGGATAGTTTTCATTGCAAATCCCGGAGACCTCGTTTACTCAGATAACTCTGAAACCTGTGAGTATCTTAACCAAAGAGGCGAATGGCTGGAAAAATTAAAGGATGCAGATCCCGCAGACACTATTTTCAATGAAAGTGTCAAGATAGTGGAGCAGTGCCCTGACTCATTCCACCTGCCTTTCAAAATTGAAAAAGGAGAGGTCAAAGTATACAGTGGTGCAAAATGGATAGCAGATCTGGCCTTTGCGGTCAGTTATATCATTAAAGAAGATCTCTCTGATGACGAGTCAAAAATAATAATTGAAGGGGCCATGAGATCGAGTCTTGGCAAAAACAGGGAAATATCTGATAAAAAGCTGGCTGAGGATGTTCTTTCATATCTGTGGGAGACAGGGAAGGCCGAATCTGTCATCAAAGCGCTCTTCGCCAGAAAAATATCCCTTGAAAAAGGGGATGAAAATGCCGACTCCATAACTGAAGCCGCGGAAATTATCGCTGATATTCTGTTCTGAATCCGATTTTCAGGGACTGCAACATCTTTAAATGAAATCATTCGCAATTACAATTAGATGTATTATTATAAAAAATACCTAAAAAAATATATATACCTAAAAAAAATAGTGTTTTTTTCTTCTATTAAATTTGCTTTTCCGGATTCGATATTTATAATGAACTGTCTGTAGAACTTTGGAGGTTTGCTTATGACAGATGTAAATGAAAAACTTGCATTAGAGTTGCAGGAAGAAAAAGAATACGGCGCCGCCAGTATTCAGGTTTTGAAAGGACTTGAAGCTGTGAGAAAAAGGCCGGGAATGTATATCGGTGACACAGATGACGGAAACGGTCTGCACCACATGATATACGAAGTAGTTGACAACAGTGTCGATGAGGCATTGGCAGGTCACTGTGATAAAATCTCGGTCTATATCCATGTTGATGAAAGCATCACCGTGAAAGACAACGGCAGAGGAATCCCTGTTGATATTCACAAAGAGGAGAAGCGTTCCGCCGCTGAAGTCATAATGACCGTTCTCCATGCCGGAGGAAAATTTGACAACAATGCATATAAAGTTGCCGGCGGTCTTCACGGAGTAGGTGTAAGCTGTGTCAACGCTTTGTCTGAATGGCTGACGCTGAAGATAAAAAGACAGGGCGGTGAATATTATCAGGAATACAAAAGAGGTGTTCCTGTCGCTCCACTGAAAAGGATCGGTGAAACATCTGAAAAAGGGACAAAGATAACTTTCAAGCCCGACCCGCAAATATTTACAATGACTGAATTCTCACTACCTAGAGTGGTAAAAAGACTCAGGGAAATGGCTTTTCTTAACAGCGGCGTCAAGATTTATCTGCTCGACGAAAGGGTTGGACAGGAATTTGAGTTCCACTATGATGGCGGAATAAAAGAGTTCGTCAGCTATCTTAACGAGAGTCGTCCGGGACTTCATCCTGAAATTATTACTGTTTCCAGGCACAAAGACCAGGGCAACCTTACGATGGATGTCGCTTTGCAATGGACAACTTCATATCAGGAACAGACACTCTGCTATACCAATAATATTTTCAACAGGGATGGCGGAACCCATCTTTCAGGTTTCAAGCTTGGCATTACAAAAGTTTTCCAGAACTATGTGGCTGAAAACCGGAAAAATGCAAAGATCGCCATAAACGGTGATGACATAAGAGAAGGTCTTACTGCAGTCCTTTCAGTTAAAATGGCCGATCCGAAGTTCAGTTCACAGACAAAGGATAAGCTTGTGAGCAGTGAAATCCAGACTTTTGTATCGAATGCCATTTCTGAATCTCTTACTACATATCTTGAAGAAAATCCGGATATTGCAGGAATTATCATAGACAAGATCATGGAAGCCGCAGTGGCCAGGGAAGCGGCAAGAAAAGCCCGTGAAATGACAAGAAGAAAAGGTGCTCTTGAAAATACAACTCTTCCCGGGAAACTTGCTGACTGTCAGGAAAAAGATCCTGCAAAATCAGAGCTTTATCTTGTCGAGGGAGATTCTGCGGGAGGTTCTGCAAAACAGGGTCGAGACAGATCAAATCAGGCAATTCTCCCTCTTAGAGGTAAAATTCTCAATGTTGAAAAGGCGCGGCTGGATAAACTGTTGAAAAGCGAATCAATTCTGACAATAATTGCCGCGATGGGAACAGGAATAGGCAAAGATGAGTTCAACATTGCTAAACTTAGATATCATAAGATCATAATAATGACAGATGCCGATGTCGACGGTGCTCACATAATGACACTCATTCTGACTCTTTTTTATAGATATATGCCTGAAATGATTGAGAAAGGATATGTCTATGTCGCTCAGCCGCCATTGTACGGTATTACAAAAAACAAGAAAATAACATATGTCAAAGATGAAAAAGAATTTCAGCAGTATCTTGTCGATTCAGGTGCACAGTCACTTTCGCTTACCATCGGGGACAAGGTTCTTTCCGGAAAAGATTTTAAAAAGTTTGTTGAAATGCTCGTCGAACTTAACGACAACCTCACAAAAACTGAATTTATTTATGACTCTTCGGTTGTTGAAGCAATTGCCGCAACAACCAGATTTAATGTCGATGATTTTAAATCCGAAACCGCTCTGTGGGAAAAATGGGAAACCATAAGAACCTATCTTGAAACCAATCACCCGATCAAAGCGCCGTTCAGAATGGAGCTTGAAGAGAACACCCGTTATGCCGGCGAGTTCAAAATGAAGATCCACACTACTGTCAACGGTGTCGATAAAGTGACGATGGTCGACTATAAATATGTTAATAATTCAGAAATAAAACTGATTAACTCCCTTAAGGAAAAGATTCTTGAAGCCGGTTGCTGCGACTATGTCCTGAAAAATACGACCAGAGATGAAGAATTAACAGTATCGGGCTGGAAAAATCTTTTGAACGAAATTCTTGTTATAGCAAGAGAGGGTCAGAAAATTCAGCGATACAAGGGTCTTGGAGAAATGAATCCCGAACAGCTCTGGGAAACTACAATGAATCCTGAAAACAGAGTTCTTCTGAGAATAAGAGCTGAAGACGCTGCCGAGGCAAACAGGATCTTCGATGTTCTTATGGGTGAAAATGTTGAGCCGAGACGCCGTTTTATAGAAGAAAACGCCCTTAACGCAACAATAGATATTTAGGAAGGGGGATAAATATGACAGAAATAATACATGGAAAGATAAAGGATATCGCGATAGAACAGTCCATGAAAACTGCTTTCATAGACTATGCGATGAGCGTAATAATGGATCGTTCTCTGCCTGATGTCAGGGACGGGCTTAAGCCGGTTCACCGCCGGGTTCTTTTTTCGATGAAAGAGCTTGGAAACACTTGGAATTCTTCGTATAAGAAATCAGCAAGGATCGTCGGAGACACAATAGGTAAATATCATCCCCACGGTGATCAGGCGGTTTATGGAACTCTTGTCAGGATGGCACAGACCTTTTCAATGAGATATGTTCTTGTCGATGGTCAGGGAAACTTCGGATCTATCGATGGCGACAGTGCTGCCGCAATGCGTTACACCGAAGCAAGAATGGCAAAGATCGCAGGCGAGATCCTTGCAGATATAGATAAAGACACGGTAAACATGCGTGATAACTATGACGGCAGTTTGAAAGAACCGGAAGTCATGCCGACGAGAATACCGACACTTCTCATTAACGGTACAAGCGGTATTGCAGTGGGTATGGCAAGCAACATTCCGCCGCATAACATTGTAGAGATAATAAATGCTGTAATTCACCTTATTGACGATCCGGAAGCGACAGTTGTCGATCTTATGCAGCATGTTTCGGGACCTGATTTTCCTACAGGAGCCACTATCCTCGGCAGAACAGGCATAAGAACAGCATACGAAACAGGAAGAGGAATTATAAAGATCCGTTCAAAAGCCCGGATCGAACAAGCTGACAACTCCAATTCAAGAGACAGGATAGTCATTGATGAAATTCCGTATCAGGTTAATAAATCCAATATGATAATCCAGATCGCAGAGCTTGTGAAAGAAAAGAAAATAGAAGGAATTCATGACATAAGAGACGAGTCCGACAGAAGAGGGATCAGGGTTGTTATCGAGCTTAAGAAAGACGCTGACGGGAATATTCTCCTCAATCAGCTTTATAAAATGACTCAGATGCAGGTTTCATTCGGCATAAACATGCTCGCAATATGCAACGGTGTCCCGAAAACTATCAATCTCAGAGATACAATAAACCACTTTATACTTCATAGAAAAGATGTCGTTACAAGAAGAACCCGTTATGAACTTAATGAAGCGGAAAAAAGAGCTCATATTCTCGAAGGACTGAAAAGAGCCATTGATAATATTGACGAAGTCATTGAAATAATTAGAGGATCAGCTTCATCAGATGATGCAAGGAACAGTCTTATGAGCCGTTTTGCATTCAGCAGACCTCAGGCAGTCTCCATTCTTGAAATGAAGTTAAGCCGTCTTACCGGTCTTGAAAGAGATAAGATCGTTTCCGAATATGAAGAACTGCTGAAAAAGATCTCCTGGTATAAAGAGATCCTGACGAATGACTCCACTCTTATGGGTGTAATTAAAGCAGAACTGAAAGAGATAAAGGAAAAGTACGGTGACGAACGCAAGACCGATATTGTCAATTATGAAGGCGATCTTGATATGGAAGATCTTATTGCTGACGAAGATATGGTCGTGACGCTGACTACGGAAAACTATATCAAGAGAACACCGCTTGATCTTTACAGAAAACAGAAGAGGGGAGGAAAGGGTATTAACGCCATAAATCCCAAGGAAAACGATTATGTTAAAGACATTTTTGTTGCAAGCAGCCACACACTTCTCCTTATTTTTACCTCATATGGAAAGGTTTACTGGACAAAGGTCTATCAGCTTCCGGAAGCAGGAAGAAACAGCAGAGGGAAGCCGATAATCAACCTTGTTAATGTTGAAAAGGATGAAAGAGTTGCGGCAATACTTCCCATAAAACAGTTTGTTGAAGGTTGTTTTATTATGATGGGAACGAAGAAAGGAACCGTTAAAAAGACCGACATGATGGAATATGCGATTCAGAGAACAAATGGCAAGAAGGCGATAAGACTGAATGAAGGCGATGAATTGATAGAGGTCAAGATCACTAAAGGTGATGATGATGTTGTTCTTGCAACAAAGGCGGGGCTCAGCATAAGATTCAATGAAAAAGATGTAAGACCTATGGGAAGAGTTGCGGCAGGTGTAAGAGGTATTAGACTCTCAAAGGATAATGAAGTTGTCACAATGGATGTTATTGAACCGGATACAACACTGCTGAGTATTACTGACAAAGGTATCGGAAAAAGAACTCCGATAGATGATTACCGTCTTCAGAGCCGTGGCGGAAAAGGAATAATAACAATAAAAACTTCTGCCGAAAACGGCAATGTTGTCGGTGTATTAAAGGTCAATGAAACTGATGAGGCCATGCTGATCACTTCCAACGGACAGGCAATCAGGATACCTGTAAGCGGAATAAGTGTAATCGGAAGAAACACGAAAGGTGTCCGTCTGTTCAGAGTTGCAGAAGGCGAACATGTCGTATCAATAACAAAAATAGTTGACCCTGAAGACTCTTCAATTGAAGCTGAAGATGCAGTCGATCAAGAAGCGCCTGAAGAAGATAGCGCTTCAGAATAATGTTTCCATTATCCGGATTTATTCTTTGTAAAATAATTAAGTTGCAATTTGTTTCAGGTTGTGCAATAATAAAATCCTTAGTTCTATGCTATTAGACATTTTGTTTATTGTATTTCCATCCCAAAAAGGAGGGGATCATGAAGGAATTTATTGAATTCATTGCAAAAAAGCTTGTTGACAACCCTGACGCTGTAGATGTGAGTTTCATCGAAGGCAAGAACACAGCTATCATCGAACTCAGAGTTGCTCCGGAAGATGTTGGTAAAGTGATCGGAAAGAGCGGCCGGACTGCAAATGCGCTTCGCACACTGCTTAGTGCTGTTGCAAGCCGTCAGAGCCAGAAGATCGTTCTGGAAATCATCGAAGAGAAAAAGTAATGTTTCCTCGAAGAAAAGTGCGGGCCTCGGAGTTCGCCGAAAGGAAAAAGGATACTTTTATGCTGAAGCATCTCGTGCTTCTGGTAATAGCCGGAGGGACGCTTCTTTTTTTCATGATCAAATGGTCGGGAGAGGGAGATTATGACCGCTTCCAGAAAGCAAGGGAGTATTCTGAATATTACAAGGAATTCTTCGTAGAATCCCCTTTGAATTACAAAGTTTTTGATGACATGCCTCTTGTGATAAGAGCAACCAATCTCGGATCAGATTTCTGGAACAAAGAATTTTACGGAATGATTAGACAGTCTGAAAATGAAGTGAATGAAATACTGAGTGTTGCAAAACTCATAAATGAAACACATGAGGATGGCGGAAACATAGTGAAATACGAGCAGAACCTTTCTTCTTTTCCTGCACTGTTCGAACTTTTCACAGATGGAGCTGATTTGTCAGGAAGAACTCTTTTCAACCTTGCATGCGGTGAAATATTTGAATTCTGGGAAAGAGAGACAAGAAACTATAAAAGAAAGACTTCGGCATATGCAAAAGCCGAAACGGTCGCAGGATATCTTTTTGATAATCCTTCGCTCGCCCCTGTAGAGATCCAAAATAGAAAAAGACTTTTGGAGAATCTTACAAAAGAAAAAGCTGAAGCCAGCGTTTCAAAAGATGAAATAATAAAAAAGATCAAGCATTATGCAGATCAAAGTTTTGCAAACTTTCTGGACAATGCTTTAAACCGTCCGTCATCTCTGACAGATGCGGAACAACTGGCTCTGCTGATAAGTGTGCTCAAACACATTAAAATGCATTCGGAAACGGCAGTTCTGCCGAAGATGGAAAACCTTAAAAGTTTCATCCCTTATGCAAAAGTTGAGAATATTCAGATAGATGAAGTCAAAAAAAGTGTCAGGATAACAAATCCCAACACAAGTGTGCCGGTCTCTTTTTTCAAAGAAGCGCTTTTTATGAAAAAACTTAGGGAGAAGCTTCCGAAAGAAAATTTTCACTATCTGATATTTGTCGGTGACAGACACGGAATGTGGCGGCTTCCTGAAAAATTCATGCGGTGGTCAGTTTCAATAGACGACCCGTATGCTGTAACTAACAAGGCCAGAGGTGCAATTAAACTTATGGCCGAAGAAGGATTTTTCGTGGTTACAAGAAAGAACGAGGAACTGATACTTTTAAAAATGGATGATCTGAGCGCCAGAATAAAGAAAGATATTGCTGAAATGACAGACAGCGAAAGCAGAAACAGCTACATGGCCGGTTTAAGGAAAGAGCACCCTTCAAGAAAGTATCTGTTCGATCCGGTAAAAATAAATGTTTTTCAAAGATTTGATACTCCCGTTGACTGGAGAAACGGATCCTCTGTTGAAAAGAATCTTTCTGCACTGGTGATAGATTCCGACCCTGTTAAAGCCAGGATGCTGTCGTATTCACTGTTTGTTTCAGATATGGATGATGTGAAAAAGTTTGAGACGGAATTCCCGTCAACGGTGTTTTCTGTGCTCAGATACGATGATACAGTGTATGTGCCTGATAAACTAAAGGAAAATTTTATGACTCTTGAAGATATCGAAAAAGCCAAGCTGCAGTTTGAATATCGCTCAAAAGGTCTTAATCCCGATGGTTCCGTGCCTGAAAAGAAATGACAACACCTTATGTTCCCCTTTATTCAGCACTCAGACCCCAAACTTTTGATGATATAGCAGGACAGGAAAGTGTAATCAAGCTTATCCGGTCGTTCCTGTCTAAGGATTTTCTTCCTTCAATGATATTTTACGGACCTCCCGGCACAGGAAAGACAACTATTGCAAGGATAGCTTCAGAACAGTTCGGTGCGAAGATGTACCGTTTTTCGGCAGTTGTTGACGGAGTGAGTGAAATAAAAAAGAAGATCTATGCAGACAGCGGCTCTGTTCTTGTAGGAAGGCAGATAGTTTTTATTGATGAAGTCCACAGGTTCAATAAGGCACAGCAGGATATTTTTCTTCCCATGATAGAAAGCGAAGGTGTCATTTTCATAGGCGCAACTACTGAAAATCCCTCGTTTTATATCAATGATGCTCTGCTTTCAAGGGCTAGATGCATTAAATTTTCAAAAATATCTTCCAGTGAAACTTTGAGTGTTCTGAAAAAGGCGGCAAGCCATCTTAATGCAACAATTCCGGAAGATCTGCAATCGGTCATTGCACAGGAATCGGGTGGAGATCTGAGGATAGCAATTTCGATCCTTGAGAGTGCTTTTCATCTTTCTTCAAATGGTGTGATAAAAAAAGAAGATGTGATGGAACTTATTGAAAATCCTCAGAAATATGATAAAAAAGGTGATTATCATTACAGAACAATATCTGCATTTATTAAAAGTTTGCGGGGTAGTGATCCCGATGCGGCTTTATATTATCTGGTAAAAATGGTCGAAAGCGGGGACGATCCTCTTTTTCTGTTGAGAAGGATGATAATTTTTGCTTCCGAAGATGTGGGAAATGCAGATCCGAGAGCATTTCAGCTTGCCGTATCGGCCCTTGAGGGTTTCAAGGCAGTCGGATTCCCGGAAGGAAAGATTATTCTCAGTCACATTGTCACATATCTTGCAACGGCGCCAAAAAGCAATGCGAGCTATATGGCACTGAAAGAGGCAGAGGATTTTTACAGGAATAATCCTGATCTTAAAATACCGCAATATCTCATAAATTCATCATCACTTGCTCCAGATGAGGAAAAAGGGGAATACAGGTATCCGCATGATCACAAAGATCAGTGGGTCGACCAGAGATATTTTCCCGGAGAAGGCGAGCCGGCATCGTTCTATAAAATGAAAAATTCGGGTTATGAATCCAAGGTGAAGGCCTATTGGGAAAGAATAAAAAAAGGGGTTTGACCACCGTCTTTTTTGTGTTCCCGGGAATTACAAAAAATAGTTGACCTTAAATAGAATTTATAATACCCTGAAAAAGTAGGCATTCGCGAGGTTTTAACGGATAATGAGAGTCAGTGTTTTTTTTCTATTTTTTATCTCTTTTACAACTGTTTACGGGTATCATGAATGCCTTAATCAGGATGAAGTTTCTGAAGAGTGCATCAAGGAAATTTACAGCGAAAAGGAATATACTTTTGTCATTGGACAGATAGATGATGTAAAGTTTAATAATAAGAATGACGGCTTGATATTGAAAATAGACTCTCTTTTCAGATCAGCAAATTATGATGAGATCGAGAAGAACATTAATAAGCTCCCGATGAATCTGAGAAACACACTTTACTATAAGGTCCTTCTGCTTAAAACGAGTTTTGCCAGAAAAAGGTTCAATCAGACACTTGAAATGATAGAGTCTGTCAAAAAGGAATATCCTTATTACTATGTTTCAAGCGATCTTGAATGTGTCAAGGCGGATATTATGCTCTTTAGAAAACAGTATGACGGGGCACTTGAAAATTATGACAGATGCCTGAAAATAAGATCAAACATAATTTCGTCATACAACCGGATCGTGGCGCTGGAAAAGAACGGTTCTCCAAAAATTACATTTCTGAAGGATTATCTTGAATACTATGAATCAAATGAAGGAACATTCCTGACAAGCAGGATCGTTGACCGCTTAGTTCAAATGAAAAAGAAAAGCAATCTTCCGAATGCCGCGTCCCCGTATTATTCAAGATGGCTTGCTGTCATGAGAAAAAGCTCCAAGCTTGACCTTTTCTTCAATGATGAATATCTGACGATCTCTCTCCCGGCTAACAGCGAGATAATAAAGTATCTTGTGGGCAAAAAGCGTTTTTCGGATGCTTTAAGCATGATAGATGCCTCAATTGCCAAGCTTGAAAAAGATGTTGAAATGAAATTCAACTATGTCGTCGAGAAATACAGAACTCTTGTTGCAGCAGGACAGGATAAGGCCGCGGCCGACTATATGGTTTCAGTTGCCGACCAGTTTTCCAATTCCAAAAAAGACCGGCTTCTTTTCTTTGCCGGAACGATATATTTTGATGCCGGATTTGTTTTTGAAAGCAAAAAAATACTTGAGGAGATGGTTTATAAGAATCAAGCTTCTAAATATTTTCTGCTTGCGCTTTTCAAACTGGGATTGATCTATCTCAGTGAAGGCAGCGATCTTTACACCTTCTCTCTGTGGACAAATTACATCTACGGGAATGGACTGAACTATTCAAAATTTGTCAGCGGGCAGAAAGTATATGAGGCAATATCAGGACTGATCGGTACGATTGACCGGCTCAACGGTTTCTGTACGTTTTCATCAGAGATAGATCCGGACTGTCAGCTCGGAAGCGTGTGTCAGCAGAACAACGGAAGCAGATTTATAACATATTACGATTTCCTATATTTTCATCTGACAGGAATGGTCGATTTCAGCAAAAAGATCGATGTTTCTGACAAAAGTTATGTGAATAAGTGGAAAGAAAACACTTTTTCAGCCGAAGTTGATGAAGAGATAATACTTGAGCGGTTTGACATGCTTTCGCATGCGGCAAAAAAGATAGAGCCGGCTGTAATGATAAAGCAGTTTGTCCTTTTAAATAATAGGGACGGCGTTGAGTTTTATCTGAATTATGTGAACTCGGTGATCGGTTTTAATGAACGGAAAAATTACAGCCCTGATATAAAGTTTCTTGAGAAAAAAGCTTATGAGGAGCAATCAGTCAGATTTTCAGAATTCAGATATAAAACTGATGTGGTTTTTAAACATTATTTCAGAAAGACGGGAGATCTTGCTGATCACTACTACAACCTTGTGAGCCCTGAACTCACATATTCTCCACATTACGGCAAGATAGAAGAGTGGAAGCTGATCTATCCGACCCCTTTCATTGATGAGATATTAAAGCTTTCTGTCGAATTTGAAGTGCCTGTGCAGCTCATTTATTCAATAATGAGGGCCGAAACATATTACAGGGATGATCTTTCTTCAAATGTCGGGGCGCTCGGATTAATGCAGATAATGCCTGTGACATTTGAAAAAATAAGTAAGTTCGGAGGCATAAAGATAAATGACCCCATGAATCCATATGACAGCATGAAGGCATCGGTGTGGTATCTTTCAAAGCTTCTGAAGCGGTTTGACAACAACTATGCCGCTGCTGTTGCCGCATACAATGCAGGTCCTCACAGGGTTTCTGAATGGATAACAAGATATAAGGGAAGCGAAAAATATATTTTTGTGGAGATGATCCCTTTTCATGAAACAAGGAACTATGTAAAAAAAGTTCTGCGATTCATGGAGATCTACAGTTATCTTTATGAAGGCGTCTTTTATGATATGGGATTAAAGGGAGTGATAAATATTGAAGAAAATCCGGCAGTTGTTAATTTTTAGTTTTTTTCTGTGTTCAATTCTTGCCGCACAGAACAGTGAATTTGATTTTATGCACAGCGCATCATTTAAATTCAGCAAAGGCGTTCCTTTCATCAGAGCTCACATAAAAGGGTACCATTCGGGTGTCGAAGTAAAAAATGTCACTTCTTTCAAGTGTAACGGCAAAACGGTCAAGACAGGTTCCTTCAGGGTCTTTGTCAATAAGTTCAATTCTCAGGAAGTCATGTACAAACTCTCTTTTCAGGAACTTTCAGTGCCCGAGCTCAAGTCGTATGCGGGAACTCTCGCCAAATGGGAGGAAGATGCAGAAATTCCGATGGAGATATATGTTCACGGTGCGATCTTTTCCATCAACACTTTAAAGATAGATAACAGGGAATATTATATTGCGGCCAGGGAGCTGCTAAGCAGAGAAAGCGCATATAAACAGCTTGCGAAATACCGGAGTGAATTTCCGGGAAGCAACATATCGCTCATACCGGTTCTGACGAAACCTTCATCATCAGTAATTAAAGTAAAATCTCAGGATGGAAAGAACCATGAATGTCTCAACATAGTGACAGTCGGAAAAGAATCTTTTTTTTATACGGGAGATGACAGATACGGATCAAATTCCGAATTTTTCTTTACCGCTTCTTCAGATAAGTCGCTGGAGCTGTCGATCGAGGATTCTGTTGAAAATCTTGTAAAGCAGATCCTTCCGGGTGAAATGTTTCTTTCGGCTCCGCTTGAGACATTGAAAGCACAGGCAGTTGCGGCAAGGACTGATATCTTCATGCAGCTTGGGAAAAGGCATGTTTCTGAACCATGGCACATTT